>ERZ808035.595-NODE-595-length-29169-cov-13.126117_pt1 | contig 29169 bp, 23 predicted proteins | sample MGYA00380189_ERZ808035 | MGnify/ENA primary metagenome ERZ808035 (study PRJEB31490, sample SAMN06133407) | mouse gut metagenome | isolation source: M5_1 | host: mice | place: China: Chengdu | collected 2015-05 ...
CCTCTTGATATTGCCTTAAATCCACCCTTATTGCTTGGTACGAACTCTGTGGGCTTTGGATTTATGTAGTACGGGAAAGTTTTCGTTCCGCTGTAATTGCCAATCAGCTTTACCGTTACGGTATAACGTCCAACATTCTTTGAATTGAAGTTTGAATACTCAACAACAAAGTCCTTTTTATAGGTCAATGCCTTGCCCTTGCTGTCGGTTACTGTGATTGTTGGTCTTTGTACAGTTCCGTTTGTTGTAATCACATTTCTGTTCAGCTTAATTGTTTTTGCATAGTTTATAGTAGTTGTTTTTGAAATCTTACCACAAACAGAGCACTTATTATCAATCTTTCCGTTTTTGCTCAAAGTAGCCTTTGTAACAACATTTTTATAGGTGTGACCTGTTTTTGCAATTGTTTCCGTCTTTGTTTCTCCGCACAATGAACAGGTATAGGTTTTAATGCCTGTAGTTTTGCAGTTTGCTTTTTTTGTTACCTTGCCGCTGTCAAATTTATGACTGCATTGTTTATCAATCACCTCAAAGCTGATATTAAGTGCCTTTGCATATTTTTGAGCAGTAGAATTATCATATCCTGCAATGGTAAGCTTTTCGGTATCTGTAACCAGCATTAGCTGCTCAGGCAAAGAAAGCTCAGGATTCAATATTGTTATTTTTTCAACCGCTGATTTTTCACCTGTGAATACTTCATCACCTATAGCTGTAACACTTTTCGGAATAACAACCTCTTTTAAATTAACACAGTTCACAGCCGCCTTGTCAACAATGGTTTTCACGGTATCGGGAATTTCAAGCTTAACAGTGCTTCCTGCTGATGGAATAAGATAAAGTGTTTCTTTATTCTTATCTAAAAGCATACCGTTAACGTCAGTAAAGCTTTTATTATTCTTGTCAACAAAAACACCCTTGAAAACAATACCTTTTGTGGTGAATGCACCTGTGCCTATGGTTTCAACAGAGGCAGGAAGATGAACGGACTTGAGCAAAATGCTTCCTGAAAATGCATTTTTCCCGATGCTTTTAACAGTGCTCGGAATGGAAACATTTTCAAGTCTGAGCATACCTGCAAAAGCACTGCTACCGATATGCGTAATACCGTTTTCAATGATTATATCGGTTATATCATAACCGGAACCTACTGCCCAAGGCGAGCCGAGGTAATCCTGCATTGCACCGCTGCCCGTTAATGTAAGCGTATGGTTTGCTGCATTATAATTTGCAACAACATTTCCGCCTTTATCACCGCATTCTATACGGTCATCTGCAAACACAACTGCATTTGTACCGAACACGGCACTGATTATCATAAAAACTGACAGAGTCAGTGATAAAAATCTTTTCATAAAATCATCCCTTTATAAAAGCTTGTATATCCATTATACAAAATAAGCAGGTGAAGGTCAACACCAAACCGCAACAGATGGCGGGACAAAATAAAAACAAATCCGAACTCTTCGCATCAGCGTAAAGTTCGGATTTATCTGTTTTTTAATCTGAAAAGTGCTCAAATTGAAATTGCAGAAATCATTTATCTGTTTTCAAAAATATATTTTTTTAGCAGCCTTTCTAATTCATTTATATTAATCGGCTTTGCAGTATGTGCATTCATACCTGTCTCAAGACAGCGCTTAATATCCTCGGTAAAAGCATCTGCCGTCATAGCAATAATCGGAATTTTTACTGCATCAGAACGATTAAGAGCACGGATAGCTTTCGTTGCATCATATCCGTTCATAACAGGCATACGCAAATCCATAAGAACAGCATCATAATGCCCTTCTTCTGAATTTTCAAATTTCTCTACACAAATCTGTCCGTTTTCTGCCCAATCAAGCTCCAGATTCAAATCAGAAAGGATTTCTCTTGCAACCTCCCAGTTCAGCTCATTATCCTCAGCCAGAAGAATATGGCAGTCATCTAAGTCTGAGGAATTACTTTCTGTTTCAACTGATGATTCCTGAACGTTCATGTGCTGCTTAAGGGCATAATACAGCGTTGATTTAAATAATGGCTTTGCCACAAAGCTGTTGATTCCGGCATGCACTGCTTCTGACTCAAATTCACTCCAGTCATATGCAGAAATCAGCAGAATCGGCAAATCATTTCCAAAGGAACTGCGAATTTTACGGGCAGTCTGAATACCGTTAATACCCGGCAATTTCCAATCCAGTATAATAATATGATACTGATGATTTTCACTCAGCATCTGCAATGCACGTTCTCCGCTCAGTGCCCAATCTGCGTTGACGCCGATCGACGCAAGCGTATTAACCGCAGTCCGGCAAAGGTCTGCATCATCATCAACTACAAGAACATTCCATGCAGGAAGAGTCATATCCGCTTCACTGACAGGGGCTTTTTTAACATCAAATGTAATATGGAACTCCGTTCCCTTATCCAGCTCGCTTTTAACATCAATTTTGCCATCCATAGCATCTACAATGTATTTAACTATGGACATACCAAGTCCTGCACCTTCGGTCTTATATACACGCTCATTATCGGCACGTGTATATGATTCATAAAGCTTTTTGACAAATTCGGAAGACATACCTATGCCGTTATCCTTAACATAGATATGAATTTGTACATATTCATCACCCTTAGGTGAATCAACCTCTGAAATTGATAATTCAATTGAACCTTCATCAGGCGTATATTTAACTGCATTTGAAAGCAGGTTCAAAAGCACCTGATTCAGACGCACACCATCGCATATAATCTCCTCTGCTTTGATGTTTTCAATTTTCACATCAAAGCTCTGCTTCTTCGCACGCACCTGCGGCTGAACAATTCCTACAATTCCTTCAACAACTTCACGTAAGGATACATTCCCGTATGAAAGGGTCATTTTGCCGCTTTCTATTTTTGATAAATCAAGCACATCATTAATAAGACCGAGCAAATGCTTGCTTGACATTGAAATTTTTCTAAGGCAGTTTTGAACCGTATCAAAATCCCCCGGATTATTTAAAGCAATCGACGTCATTCCGACGATGGCATTCATCGGCGTACGTATATCATGGCTCATATTGGACAGAAACTCGCTTTTAGCCTTTGTGGCAATCAATGCCTCATTTCTGACCCTTTCAAGCTCATAAAGCTGTTTTTTTGTCATTCTGTAATACTGATAGAATATATACATCAGCAGTGCTATAATAACCACACATATCAGCACAACAGCAACAGACCATTGTATATTTACACCGTTAAGTATATTGTCAAGCGCTTCATAGGGCATTACCATAAGAAGATACCATTCAGAATATGGCATCGGTATTTCATAAATCTGACGTTTATCACCATTAATTTCGGTTAAAGAGGAATAGCGGGCATTTTCAGACAATGCCTCCCTGAGCTCTTTAAGGTAAATTTCTGCTGCCTTTGTTTCGTCATCAGTGTATTGATTACGAATGCTTGTGAAATAATCAGGAGCAGTAATATCCGAACCATTAACTACAAAAGTACCATCCTCACGTAAAATATGACAGTACAAAAGCGTTTCATCGGATTCAAGAGAAAGGGAATTTGTTATGTATTCTAACGGCACTGCGCCCACAAGACCGGTGCTTTTTTCACCGTTTTTCATAGAATATGAAGCATTAACTCCAAAAATAACAACTTCATTTCCGTCGGTGTCCAGCCCAATTACAACACGTCTTTCACCCTTATTTAAAGCTTCAATAAAAGGTGCCGGACGGCGCGGAGCAAATTCTTTGTCGGAAAGGCATTCAAATTGCCCGTCTTCAGAGCAAAATGCAAGATAGTCAAAATTACGAACCTTTGCCCTGTAAACCAGCTCCCGATACATATCCTGTGCCGTTTCGTCTTCAGGTGCAACAACCTCTACCAAGCTTTCCATCTGACCGAAATACTGCTCAATTGTTGTTTCAAAATTTTTAGAAACCTGGTCACCAATACCACTCATATATAAATCAGCCACTTCATAAACAGCCTGTCTGCTCTGACTCTTCATATAGATACTGAAAACACTGAAAATAAGCACGCTGAATACGCCCAAGCCCAAAAAGCTTAAAATTAAAAAGCGACCGACCTTCTTGTTATTATCAACAGCTTTCATATATTTCAGCCCTCCAATGCATTTTTATATGCCTGAATTGTGCTGATATTCTGCATATAGTCATTTGAAAAGGCATTGAAAAGCTCTTCTGCTTCCTGATATTTTTTAAATCTGAGAGCCTCTGTCAATTGATTGCTGCTCCTATAAAGCTTAGTAAAAGATAAATTCTGGCAAATTCCTTTTATTGTATGTGCCGCACGGAATGCAGTTTCATAATCGTGTTCCTGCATTGCGGTATTTAATTCATCATAGCTTTTCTCATCTAAAAACTTAAATATAAATCGCTGCACCATTTCTTCTTTGGGCAGACGGGATATTACATCCGCATAATCGCCCTCCAGCTGCTGATAGCACATTTTCAAATTCATACACTTTTATCTCCTGAAAAACATCTAATTACTTTATAATAACATTCTAAATTGAAAACACAATTATTACGAATTGTATTTTATCTTTCAAAAACAGATGCCTTAAGCTCATCGCTTAATGCTTCAAAACAATCCAGCAAAAGCGGATTGAAGGCTCCGCACTCTCCGTTTAAAATCATCTTCACAGCCTTTTCGTGTGAATAGGCACTTTTATAACAACGCTCACTGGTAAGTGCATCATAAACATCAGCAAGTGAAACCACCTGTGCAGCAATCGGAATATCATCACCCTTTAAGCCATCAGGATAACCTCTGCCGTCATACCGTTCGTGGTGCCACCTGCATATCTGATATGCTGTCTTTACCAGCGCTGACTGCTGTTCCTCCTCAGGCAGTGCCTTAAGCATTTCTGCACCATACTGTGCGTGATGTTTTATTATATCAAACTCTCTCGGAGTAAGTCTTCCCGGTTTGTTGAGTATTTCGTCAGGAATGGCAATCTTGCCGATATCATGCAGTGCTGACGCAGTTGAAATCATTGAAATATCTGATTGCGTAAGTTCACAGCCATCAGCTGTGCGTACCATTTCCTTAAGCAAAAGCTCTGTAATACACCCGATATTTTTAACATGCTTTCCGCTTTCGCCATTACGAAATTCAACAATATGAGAAAGAATAGATATCATCAGCTCATTATCCTTCTGATGCTTTTGAATCTGCTCTGCAACCAAATCCTCAAGCTGGTGCTGCTTTTTATATAAGAGCATTGTATTGGCAACACGGTGCCTTACAACATCAATATCAAATGGTCTGCTTATATAATCGAATGCACCAAGACCATACGCTTTTTTTATATTATCCACAGAATCATCAGCAGAAATCATAATAACTGCCATATGGTCAAGTAAATGATTATCGTTTAAATAAGCCAAAACATCAAAGCCGCTGCCGCCGGGCATAACAATATCCAACAGTACAACTGAAAATTCTTCGGCTCTCTTTTCCAGAATGCTTACTGCGCTTGCAGCATCCTCCGCCTCTTCAATTTCATACTTATAGCCTAACATATCAATCAATATGGTACGATTCATTTCAGAATCATCTATAATCAAAATCTTCTGCATTTTCATAATTCGTTCTCTCAATATCTATAAAATATTTTAATTCATACAACTTGCATTCTTGCCATTTGTTTTTGCCTTATACATTCGCATATCCGCCGTATTCAGTATCTTTTCAATATCCATGATATCTCCTGACGGAATTTTCACAACGCCAATGCTGACTGTAACCTTTGCATTTTTCAGCTTTTCATTCATCATAACATTGTTTTGAACAGTTCTCTGAATATCCTCACAAAGATGCTCAGCTTCCCGCTCAGAACATTTCGGAACAAAAACAAAGAATTCATCTCCGCCCCAACGACACAGAATATTGTCTGCCGCCAGCCGTTCATTAATGCTGTCAGCAACACAGCAAATTACGGCATCACCCTCAAGATGCCCGTATGTATCGTTAAGTCTTTTAAAATCATCAATATCAATAATCATTGCCAAACAATCATATGGTATCCTTTTTTGGTTATAATCCTTACAAAACTTTTCATTGAACCAATAACGATTTTTCAGACCGGTAAGTGCATCATGCTCAATTGCGTAAAGCAGTTTTTTACGTGAATGAAGCAAGCCGCGCACAATCGTTATTCTAAGCATTTCTATACTGTAACCCACAGCTAAAAATATAATATATGCAAGCGGAAACAGCATACAAAATTCACGGTTATAGGCATACACCTCAATTGGTAATATATCGGGGAACCATAATATAAACGCAATAATGAAAAGCATAGTACCGGAAAGAATAAATCCGTGTTTACGACCCAGAAAGACAATGCTGCAGGTTGGCAAAAGCATTACCCAAACATCATCAAAGCCGGAATTGCCGCCTGTAATGGTAAAATAAGAAAAAAGGCATAACACAGATATATCAAAAATTGCATAATTCAGCTTCTTAACACATTTGAAATATCTAAGCAAAGCATAGTTTACACAGGAAATCGCAAAAAAGCTTACAGCTACAAGTACCGATACCGGTCTGTCTGACATAATATTCATAACTGCGATGATAAGTGATACAATACCAAACACTATACAAAGCAGTTTCATCTGAAAAAACAACAGGTAAGAGTTATCCATTAGCTTTTCCGCTTCCAAATCAAAATCTATTCCCAAGATTTTTTTCATAAAAACCATCCCCCCTTTGATTTTTATTTCCTAAAATTACAGCTACATAATGGTAGCAGGAATTCATAATATAAATTTTTATTAAATATTTTATCAAAAGGATTATATTATACATCATTCAAAAATACAACAGTTATTTTGAAAAATTATTTGTATTCCGTTTCCGTATTTTTCATAAAATATAAGCAATTTTTGCTAAAAAACGGTTATTCATATCTAATATAAAAAAATATGTACGAAATTATACAATTTCAGAAAAATAAAATTGAAATGACAGAAATGATGTGTTATAATACTGCAAATATAGCAATTTATATTAAACTATAATATAAATAAAAGGAGGAGAAATGAATCAGTACACAAAAAGTAAGACACTGAATTTTTATATTGCTTTAGTCGATGCTGCTATAGTTTTGCTTTCACACCTTTTGGTTAATTATATAATTTCATTTACACCCTATGCACAGGCAGGGTGGGTAACTGCACTTCTTCACACGGCTGCAACGATTTTTCTGTATCATATGTATGATTTTTATGCATATGTAGAGGATACAAAAGCTAATAATATAACTTCTATTATAATTACCTCCACAATTCTGATTATTGCTAAGGCATTTGTATGCCTGTTTTCCGGAATGAAATATTTTTACCCAATATACACGATAATGATGTTTGTTTTTGCATCATTATTCTCAATTATATGGAGGGTTATTGTTTCCGCTATACTTAACAAAAACAGACGTTCTGTTTTAATTGTTGACTCTGTTGATGTTCCCAGCAGGATGGCAAGAAAGCTCAAATATTCCGACGACCATAACGAGCGAACAAGGTATTGCCTTGTAGATGAGAGCAATAAGCGAGAAGTAAATTATCTTTTGGACCATCTTATTGCTCAATATGATGTTATATTTATTTCTCCTCACATATCGCCTGAGCTTACTATGGATATTTCGTATAAGGCTATGTTTTTGAGAAAAAGAATGCAAAAGGAAGCAATTGCAGTGAATGCTGCATTCTATTTCGGCAAGATGAGAAATCCTACCGATACACCGATTATTGAGCTGCCGCTTTTGGGGCTTAACAAAAGGCAGAGAATTGTGAAAAGAATTTTTGATTTGACTGTATCATTGGTGATTTTGCTGATTGTCTCGCCCATTATGCTGATTATAGCAATCCTTATAAAGCTTGACTCTCCCGGTCCTGTGTTCTACCAGCAGGAGAGATATACAATTAACAAAAAGATATTCAACATTTATAAATTCCGCACGATGGTTGTCGATGCTGAAAAAAACGGTGCACAGCTTCAGACGAAAAATGACACCAGAATTACCCGTGTCGGCAGTATTCTCAGAAAAACACATCTTGACGAGCTGCCGCAGCTGATTAATGTTATAAAGGGTGATATGTCGCTTGTCGGTCCCAGACCCGAGCGCCCGATTTTTGCCGATGAATTTTGCGAAAAGGTTGTTGACTACGAGCTTCGCTATCTTGAAAAGGCAGGAATAACAGGCTATTCTCATGTGTATGGTTATTACAGCACCAGAGCATCCGACAGAATTATTATGGATCTCATTTATATGTCGAATTACTCATTCTATTTTGATATCAAGCTTATGCTTATGACAGTCAGACAGGTATTTGTTCACGACGGTGCAACAGGCGTTGATATTGAAATGGAGGATAACCTCAATATCAGGGAAAAAGAATTAGAAAGATACAAAATATCATTTAAGGAAATTGAAGAAGCAGAAAATGAAAAAGGTATCAGTTATCATTCCGTCTTATAATAGTGCAGACACTATTGAAAGATGTATTAATTCCGTTTTAGATACGAATAAATGCGAGCTTGAGATTATTGTAGTCAATGACGGCTCAAGCGATAATACCGAACAAATACTTGAAGCCTATGATAACAGGATAAAGTATATTACGGTTGAAAACAAAGGCGTTTCCTATGCCCGTAATACTGGTCTGTGCGAAGCTACGGCACCCTTTGTTATGTTTATGGATGCTGATGATTATATGGACAGCGCAGCCATTGACACACTCCTTCTTGAGCAGGAGAAAACAGGTGCCGATATCGTAAGGTGCACCCATAAATACACTTATGAAAACGGTGAAGAAAAGCCGTGTGTATATGATTTTAAGAAAAAGGGGTTCTTTCAAAAAGACGAGTTTAATAAATACATATATCCCTATTTTATTAACGGTATTCTAATGAACACGGTGTGTATGACCTTGTTTAAACGGGATTTGCTCAAGGGCTTGCAGTTTCGGCTTGATATGCATACAGCCGAGGATGCCGTGTTTGAGGTTGAGGTATACACAAGAGCAAAAAGTGTTTATGTAACACCCTATGCTTTTTATAATTATTATCAGGGAACGGGCAGCCTGACAGGCTCAGGGCTGGGGATTGCCGAAAAATACAGATGCAATTTAATTTTTTCTCATCAAATGGCAAAGCATCTCAAGCAGTGGAATATGAACACATTGCTGTGGCACATCCGTGTGTGGCTCAGACCGCTGATATTAACTTTCAATAAGCTTAAAAGATTAATATACAACACACATTAACAGAGAGGAATGTGAATGCAAAAGATATCAGTAAAAAGGCTTGCAGCAGACCTGAAAGCTTTTTTATCAAAAATCAGTATTGACTGCTGGGCTGCCTGCCTGTACTTTCTGTGTATGCCGTTTACAGTTGTGCAGACACCGGTCGGCTCATTGCTCAAGGTAATAACAATGCCTGTTGTGGCAGTGCTTGGCGTCAAGATTTTTTTAGGCAAAACAAAAACACTGCAGGCAAATTCAGTCCATTTCGTATATGGTGCATATATCATTCTTTGCTTTGCACAGCTTTTACTTTTCCGAGGGGAAGAGGCAAAGGTTACAACAAGCGATATGGTGCAGGCATTTTTAGTGCTTTTGCTGATTTCCATGCGCGTGTATAATAAAGAAGAGCAGAAAATGATTGAAAACATCTGGATTATCGTCGGCATTATCTGCACAATAGTCTGTATTACCAGCACAACAACAATCAACCAGTATGAAAACAGAATTCAGATTTACATATTAGGCTACGAGGAGGACGTTAATCAGTACCCGATGTACTTTACAATGCCTCTGGTTGTAGCAATAAAGCGAATCATAGAAAAGAGCAAGCTGCTTCCCTTGTATGCAGTTTTAATCGTATCCATTCTGTATTCCGTGCTGAAGCTTGGTTCTCGAGGCGGATTGATTGGTATTGTCTGCGGAATATTTGCCTGCATATTATTCGGTGCAAAATCACTGAAATCAAAAATCGGCATTATGGCGGCAGTTGCCGTTGTTGCAGTTGTGGTGGTGCTGGTGTTTTTCCCCCTGCTTCCCGAGGATGTGCAGCAGCGCTTCACTGTTCAAAGCGTTGTGGAAACCGGCGGCACCGGAAGAGTCGATATATGGAAATTCTCGCTGAACTATACCTTTGAAAAGCCTGAAAGAATTATGTTCGGTTCGGGATTGCTGTCAACATACAGTATTTTCCCGAGCACGGCAAAGGTTTCAAATGTAGTTTGCCACAATCAGTTTATTCAGACCTTTTTTGATCAGGGTATATTCGGTCTGGCGTTATATATAGCAACATATGCGGTGTGCATCGGCAGAAATATCAGAAAAAATCCGTATTATGCTGCTGCAATGGTTGCGATTTTCGGTTTTTCAATGTCACTGACAATGTATGTGTTAAAACCATATATCAATGTTTTAATGATGTGTGCAATGTGCTTTGAAAGCGATAATCATGTTAATGCTTTAAGAAAGGATAATGAAGATGCTTAAAAATTTTGTTGCAAAGCTGACCTTTAAGCTGAGAAGGAAGCTTAAAGCAATCAGCAAAAAAAACATCATAATCGTGCTTGTACTATCAATTGTCTGTTCGGCACCTATTGCTGTTTACGATTATATCAAGGTCTCACATACAAATTATATAACATTAACGCTGAATTACGCCAATGCAAGAAAAGGTCTTACCCCAACAGGCGGAAGATTTAATATTGCTGAGCTTAAATCCGACGAGGTGCTGCAAAATGCGTTGAGCTATCTTGGTGACGATTCACTTTCCATTGAGGATATAAAGGACAGGATTACAATTGACGCAAAGGTTCCTATGTCGTCAATTGATATGGTTAAAAGTGCAATCGCAAATGACACAAGCTATACATACTGCCCTTCTGAATTTGTTATTTATTATGACCAGGGCAGAAAGCTTGAGCGCGGCAATACATACGCTATGCTAAACGCACTTGCAAACGCATACACGGATTACTTTACCGTAAACTATTCCGAAAAGAATACAATCCTTGATTACGACATTGAGGACAGCCTTGAAAAATATGATTACGGTGAGCAGTGTCAGATTATGTCAGACAAGGTTACATCTATGCTGAGATATCTTGATAAATACAGCTCTGAGAGCAATACCTTCAGATCAAAAAGCACAGGCTATTCCTACAGTAATTTAGTTTCAATGCTGCTTAATATCAGGGATGTCAACCTTGAAAAATTGGAGGCTTACATTACTCAAAACGGTATTTCCGAGGATAAGCCTGCATTTCTCAGAAAACAGAATTACAATATTGAAAAGCGATCACTGCTTTATAACAAGTCAAATCAGGGCTCAATTATTGCCAAGGACACTATGGATATATATAATCCTCACATTACGGGTGTAGCATTTGTGCCGTCTATTGATGTTAATAACGAGTATTATATGGGCAGAACCAAAACAGGTCTTGACCTGGTGGTCAACGACTCATACAACGATGGCTTGAGAGCTGCGGATTTGGCAAAAAAAATTGACTCCTTTGAATATCTTGTTGACAAATATTCAAGCGCTCCTGCTGCACCGCAGGATGCTGTAAAAAATGCAGAGATTATGATTAGCGAAATCAGCAGCTATATCGGTAAGGTATCCGATTTGGCTATCCAGACAGACAACGACTATATCAAGTCTGTATCAAATAATTATATTACGATCATTCATCATCCTATTTCAAAAATGTCCTATGTAAAAATGTTTATCAAAATAGTTTTATTTTTCATGGCAATTATTTTTGTAATAGTAATAGTTTATAAATTTATAATCGTTAAATTTTCAGACAAGTTCAAAAAGCTGCTGAAATTTTTAACAGCAAAAATTAAGCTTGATGAGGAATAAAATATGAAATTCAGTATTTGGGATATATTTAAATATATTTATAAATGGAAATTTGTTATCATTATAACAGCCTTAGTATCGTTTTTGATATCTATTGCTTATGTTGAAATATTTCAAAGCTATAATGCTCAGGTTGTAATCAGATATAATGACAGCAGCATTGCAAGAGGCAAAACTCCTGACGAAAAGGATTTTGACCCTTATGAGATTGTTTCTCCCGATGTAATTACAGCAGTAATAAATGATTTATCACTGAGCGAAACAGTTGATTCAATCCGTTCAAGAGTGACTATTAACGCTGTCATTCCTGACGCAGAGCTCACAATTAAGGCATCAAAGCTGGAAAACGGTGAGGATTATGACTATCTGCCAAATACCTTCAGCGTTTCGTATGAGGGTAAGGTTGGTGCCTCTGAGGCAAGCTCAAGAGATATACTCGATTCACTGCTGCAAAACTACCTTGCATTTTATCAGGAAAATCATGCCGCACAGGCATACATCAATGATGTTTCTTTTGACGGTGATTTAGGTGATTATGATTATATTGAAATTGCCGAGATTATCAGCAACCGTATTGACTCCACTATAAGCTCTCTTGAAAGCTATCAGCTTCAGGACGAGGAATTCCGTGCCCCGTCAACAGGGCTCACCTTTTCTGATATCAAGAGTGAATATACACATCTTCAGGACTATAAGATTTCAAACCTTTTTGCTGATATTTACAGAGGTCAGATAACCCAAAACAAGCCTCTGCTTATTGAAAAATATACTGAAAGAAAAGAAAATTTTGAGCTTGAACAAAAGGACTTTGCAGGGCGTGCAGAGCTCACGAAGAGCCGTATGGATAAATTTGCCGATGCAAATAAGGATGTGCCTAACTCATATAACAGTTCCACTGAGAATAACAACGATAATCTTGCCATAATAGATGATGTCCACAGTGATGCATACGGTTCAAGACAGCTGAAAACGGAAACAACATATGATACGCTTGTTCAAAGCTATGTTTCCTATTCAAAGTCTGCCAACAATGCAGCTCTTGATGCAGAGCATTGTGTCAGCGTTATAGAAAAATTCAGCATTGCGCTTGACGATACCATTGACACTTCTGCACTTACAACATCCGTTGAGGAGCAGATTGTTGACATCAAGGATGAAATGGCTCAGCTTTACGTAAGTCTCAGCAAAACGATTGATGATTATAACGACAAAACAGCAGCATCACATATTGATTTGCTCACAGGTATTCAGTATTATGCTGCTAAAAGTCAGGGGCTTTACACAATACTGATTGTTGCAGTCGGCACTGCAATCTCGGTTTTCTGTGCAATAGCATATGAATTTGCAAAGGTCTATATCAGTACAAGGAAAAAGGAAACTGTAGAAAATGAAAAAGCATAGAAAAATTTTTAAAATTTTTTTATCCTTGGTTTTGTCGGCAGCATTGGCAGTCGGCGGATTCGGGGTATATGTGATGTGGGATAACTCGCGAGTGGTTATCACGAATTACACATACGAAACGTCAAAGGCATCACCATCCTTTGACGGATATAAAATTTGCCTTGTTACGGATTTTCACAATGGCAAAAATTATGAAAAGGTCATTGAAGCGGTTAAAGAAGCACAACCCGACATCATCTGTGTCGTCGGTGATTTAATCAATATGGAGGACACGGATTTTTCCAATGCCGAAAAGCTTTTAAGTGGTTTTATTGATATAGCAGATGTGCTGTATTCTTATGGCAATCACGAGATGCACTGTGAAAACATTCAAAAAATGGCTCAGATTGCTGAGAATATGGGCGTTAAGCTGGTTAACGATAAGGCTGTAACTGTAGAAAAAGACGGTTCCCGCATAAACATAATCGGCTATGGTGATGATATCTATTCCGATTTTACATATCATTTTGAAAAGCAGGCACAAAAAAGGCTGACCGATTTGTCATATCAGTTTGACAATGATGAGCTTTCTGTACTGCTGATGCACCGTCCTCAGTATTTTGAAACGGCTTCGGACTTGCCGTATGACCTTACTCTGTCAGGTCATCTGCACGGTGGACTTATCAACATAGAACAGATTCGCACCAAGATTTTAAAAGAGCATTTCGGCACAGACAAATATTGCAAGGGTGAATATAATAACGGTGATAAAAAGCTGATTATATCTGCCGGAATAGCAAAAGAGGACAAAATTTACAGAGTTTTTAATACACCTGAAATTGTTGTTGTGGAGATTAAAAGCTTATGAAAATACTGATAGTTAATAATAATATGCATGTTGGCGGAATACAAAATGCCCTTATAAACCTTCTGCAGGAGCTTAGCAAAAACGACAGCTACGATGTGACGCTCTGCGTTCTCGGAAATGTCGGCGAGCAGCTGGACGCCGTGCCGTCCGGCATTAAGCTTATTTCAGGCAACCGCTTTACTAAAATACTCGGCTTGAAGCAGTCTGAAGCAAGGCAGGACGGTTTATTTACCTGGCTTTGGCGAACTGCTTTTGTTGTGCTGACAAAAATGTTCGGCACAAAGCTGACCTACGGAATACTCAGCCGTATGCAAAAAATCAATGAGCATTATGATGCCGCTGTTTCCTTTATGCAAAACGAAAGCTTCCATGTATTTTACGGTGGATGCAACGAGTTTGTTTTGAATGCAGTTGATGCCGATTTAAAGGTTTCGTTTGTGCACTGTGCTTTTACCGATTATGAGGGTAAAAACCATTATAATGCTGAAATATATACCAAATTTGACAGAATTGCCGGTGTTTCAAAATCTCAGGCAGAGCGCTTTAAGCGAAAATGTCCTGATGTTTCTGCCGACAAGGTTTACGCCGTTCATAACTGCTATGATATTGACTCAACCTTGAGAAAGGCAGAGGAATATGATGTAACTGTTAACGCTGATGTTATTAACATTTTCTCCCCTGTCAGGATTTGCGAAGAAAAAGGTGTTCTAAGAATGATACCTATTTTTGCAAGGCTCAAGGAGCAGGGCTTCAAATTCTGCTGGAGAGTTGCCGGCTGGGGTCCCCTGTATGAGGAAGCAATTGCCCTTCGTGACAAATATCAAATGCAAGGCGAAATAGAATTTTTAGGTCATTTAACCAATCCTTATCCGTATTTCAAAAAGAGTGATTTGCTTCTTCTGCCTTCGTTTAAGGAGGCTGCGCCAATGGTTTACGGCGAGGCGGAAATACTCGGTGTGCCCGTGCTTACCACGAACACCACATCTGCTGTTGAGCTGGTTGCAGACCGTGGTATCGGATATGTTTGTGAATGTGATGACGACAGCGTTGAGGCAGCGCTTCTTGAAATCATGAAAAACGGCAAGCCGCAAAGGCTCAAAGCATCTGGATTATCAAATGCTCTGGCATTAGAGGAATTCGCCGCTATTTTAAAAAAATAGGAGATTGTCGTGAAATTACAGGTTTTAGTGTCTACAATGCATCGTAAGGATTATTCCCTGCTCGATGAAATGCATATACAAAGCGATGCTGTTGTCATAAATCAATGTGACAGAGAAGAAACAGAGGAATTTTTGTATAATGGTCACAGCATAAAATGGATTAATGTTAAGGAACGCGGTATAGGAAAAAGCCGCAATATGGCAATAGAAAATGCAGATGCGGATATTATCCTTTTTGCCGACGATGATGTTGTTTATGATGATGGTATGGTGCAGGCTGTTGTCCGTGCCTTTGAAGAACATAAAGACTCTGATATCATTGTTTTTAATTTAGAGTCGATTAATACCAATCGCCCTGAGTTCATGGCTGAACAGGATATAAAAATAGGCAGATTTAATTTTTTGCGGTACGGCGCAACAAAAATAGCCGCACGAACCAACAGTATTAATAAAAACAAATTGCGTTTTTCGCTCTTGTTCGGCGGCGGAGCAAAATATCAGTGCGGTGAGGATAATCTCTTTTTAATTCAGTCCATAAAGGCAGGAATGAATCCGATTGCCGTGCCTGTTAAAATAGGCTGTGTTAAGCAGGAGGGCTCAACCTGGTTTAAAGGATATAATGAAAAATACTTTTACGACCGCGGTGTGCTTTTCGGTGCAATGTTCGGCTTATCGGCACCGATTTATCTTTTGCTTATTGATATAAAGAATAACAGCAGATATGAAATCCCATTTGTGAAACGCTATATAACAGGACTTAGAGGAATCAGAAAATATAAAGAGCTTGAAGAGAGGTAGCCATATGAATACTGCTTTAATCATTGCCGGCGGCAAGGGAAACAGAATGGGGCAGGACATTCCCAAACAGTTTATAAATGTGTATGACAAGCCTGTAATCGTTTACACCCTTGAAGCATTTCAAAACCATCCGCTGATTGACTCCATTGCGGTTGTGCTTATTGACGGTTGGGAGGAAATGCTCAGGTCATATGCACGGCAGTTCGGCATTTCAAAATTAGATATAATTGTTCCCGGCGGTTTAAATGGTCAGGACTCAATAAGAAACGGCGTTATGGCTATTGCTGAAAATGCAGATGACGGCGATCTGGTGCTTGTTCACGATGCAATCAGACCGATGATCAGTGAAAAAATCATTACCGAAAACATTGAGGTTTGCCGAAAAAAAGGCAATGCTATAACCGTAATTCCCTGTCAGGAGGCAATGCTGCTTTCACCTGACGGCGAGAGCTCAAACGAAAGCATTGCCAGAAGCACGCTGAAGCGAACACAAACTCCTCAGACCTTCTTTGTCAAGGAGCTCAAAAGACTTCACGAAGAGGCTCTTGAGGCAGGCATAACAAATTCAATAGCCTCCTGCACGCTTATGGTTGAAATGGGAAAGCAGGTTTATTTTGCAGACGGCTCTGAGAAAAACATCAAGCTTACAACTACGGATGATTTGGAGATTTTCAAATCACTTTTAAAACAAGAACATTCTGATTGGATTAAATAATTATGCTTACTGAAAACGAAGTTTTTATTGAAGATATTGAATATATTAAAAGTACGATTCATAAGGATATCACTTCAAGCAAATTCCTTATAACAGGTGCCTGCGGTATGATTGGCACCATGCTTTCGTATACACTGATTCAGGCAGGTGCAAAAGTATACGGTGTTGATATCAGCAGCGAGCGTGCAAACGAACGCTTTAGTGAATATATTCAGAACGGCAGCTTTGTATTTATGAATTGCGATATAACAAAGCCGTTGCCTTTTGATTATGATGTTGACTATATTATTCACGCAGCCTCAAATGCATATCCGAAGGCGTTTGAGGTTGATCCTGTGGGAACGATGCTGCAAAACTTTTTCGGTACAAAGTATTTGCTCGACTATGCTGCTGAAAAAAAAGCAAGGCTGTTATATATTTCTACAGGAGAGGTTTACGGTCAATACAGCGGCGAGGATTTTAATGAAAACGCATATGGTTGGGTTGATATTCTCAATCCCCGTTCCTGTTATCCCTGCTCTAAGAGAGCGGCAGAAACCCTGCTTGCCTCCTACGTTAAGCAATACGGAGCAGATGCATTGACAGTCCGCTTGTCACACACCTATGGCTTGACTGCCACAGCTGCCGATACAAGGGTTTCAACGGAATTTCTCCGCTGTGGCGCAGCAGGCGAGGATATCGTGATGAAAAGCAAGGGCGAACAGGTTCGTTCTTATACATATATTGCGGATTGCGTTGCTGCAGTGCTGTTCGTTTTGTTTAATGGTGTCTGCGGCGAAGCATATAATATTGCCTTTGAAAACGGCATTATTTCAATAAAAGATATGGCAGAGCTGATTGCAAAGCTAAGCGGTGTCGAAATCAAATTTGAGCTGCCGAATGAGGCACAGGCTGCCTCCTTTAATCCTGCTTCACGCTCTGTGCTCAATGCAGACAAGCTCTCTCAATTGGGATATGAAGCACATTATGATATTTACGAAGGAATAAAAAGAACGCTGCGAGCTCTTAAATAGAAATATGAATGAATTAATCAGTGTAATTGTACCTGTTTACAATTCAGAACAGTATCTTGACAGGTGCATCAAATCCATTATCAATCAAACATACAAAAATCTTGAAATACTCCTTGTTGACGATGGCTCAACAGACAATTCGGGTGCAATTTGTGATACATTTGCAAAAAATGACGGCAGAATAAAGGTTATTCGCAAGGCTAACGGGGGTGTCTCATCAGCAAGAAATATAGCGCTTGATATAGCAGACGGTGAATTTTTTGTCTTTGTTGACGCTGATGATTATATTGAAGAAAATTATATTCTGAATCTATATGAGAATATGAGCGAAGATATTGACCTTGTTATCAGCAAGGCTGAAGCATATAATCCCGACGGCAGCCTTGATCAATACTGGCCGCATAAGCTTGATGAATCCATTGTGCTTGACACGGATGATATGCGCAATATGCATTGGCGCTATCTCCATTTCTGGGTATGGGGTGTTTTGTACAGAGCAAGGCTTGTAGAGTCGCTTAGATTTAATACCGATTATTATGTTTGCGAGGATTCGTTATTTTTCTTTTCTGTGTTCAAAAAATCCAGAAGGGTAAAATACATTAAGGAAAAGCTTTATTGCTATGTGCTTTATCCGCAGTCGGCTTGTCACGGCAGCTTCAGCGATAAGAAATTCACTGAATTTTATGCCTGGCAGGATATATGCAGGTTGTTTGAGGGTACTGCATTTTATAAGAAAATCCTCTCAAACTATGTGCTTCGCTGCTTCAGAATATATATATCTATGCTTAAGGCAGGACTATACAATGACACAAGAGGCAGACAGTTAGTTAAAGAAATAAGGAAAAATTTGAAATATTCTATGAGTCTTGAGGGCTACCCAAATCAGTACAAACGAAATTTCGTTTTGTATTCCGTAACACCGCTTTGCTTTCACAGGCATATATTGAAAATACAGCTCTTTTATGAAAATAGTAAAAGTAAAATTGTAAGGGTTGTAAAGAAATGGATAAAACGCTGATTCGTGTAATTGTTCCATTCCCGCTTGTAAGGCTCAAACAGAACTGAATACAGGTGCATATATGAAAAAGAAGCTTACACTGCCGCAAATGCAGGCGCTACAACTGAATATGGCAAAATTCATTCACGATATCTGCGAAGCAAACGATATTAAGTATTTTATGGTATCGGGTACATTGCTGGGTGCTGTTCGCCACAAGGGCTTTATTCCCTGGGATTATGATATAGATTTCGGAATGCTCAGAGAGGATTATGATAAATTCATATCCGTCTGTAAGACCGGTGCACTGGGTGATAAATTTGTATTGATTAACAATGAAGCATTTGGCGAGTTTGAATTTCCAATCACAAGAATCGGTGCTGTCAATACATACAGCTATGATTCTATGAGAGATCATATAAAGGATTGCAAATTTATTTATGTGGACATTATTCCCTTTGACAATGTTCCCGATGATGAAAAAAGCAGAATTGCCCACAGGAAAGAGATAAACAGACTAAGAAAAATCATTTATTACCGCACCGGTTATAAATATAATGGTTTGATCATCAAAAGAATAGCATCCGTAATCAGAGCAAGACTGTTCAGCCTGATTCCTCTTTCATCATTAATTGACTCGTATGAAAAACAGCTGAGGCTGTATGATGACACCAAAACCGCCCTGTGCGGTGCCTTGGCAGGCAGGTATGATTATGACAAAGAAGCAATGCCGGGCGAATATTTTGAAAAAAGAGTTCTTATGCCGTTTGAGGATACCTATCTCTGGGGACTTGAGCGATACGACGATGTGCTCACGCATTTATACGGCGACTATATGAAGCTTCCGCCTAAGGAAGAACAGTATGTAAAATTTGATGCATACATTATTGAGGATGAAACAGTTAATTCGTAAGAGGAGATGCTTGTATTTATATGAAAAAAGCGAAATTAAAAAATTCATTGAGCTTCAGATATATCATTGTTAGCTTTCTTATGTGTGTAACGATTTATATTATCACAATAGTCAGTTCTGCTTTCCTGTATTCAAATGCAATTGAAACAAGATATGCCAATTTGTGCAAAACCGTTTCTCATGTTGTGGCAGGCTCATTTGATGCAGACAGCGTTGATATCTGGCTGAAGGGCGAGCATACTCACAGCTATATTCAGGCAACCAACAAGCTTGAAGAGCTCAACGATCACATCCCCTATCTGGATTCAATTGCCATATACCAGATGAGAGAGGATGGTATGTATACCATTTATAATACCAAATCAACTCTATTAAGACGTGATTTGGGTAATGTTGTCAGTTATAATAATCAATGGGATGTTTACAAAGAGGCGTTTTTAGCCGGTGAAAAGGTTGAAAACATATTTGTAAACGGCTATGACGGCAAGGTTCTGACCTACTGTATGCCTATTTTTGATTCAAATGGCAAATGCGCCGCCTATGCCTGCAGCGGCATATCCATGAGCACGATTACGGCAGAGCGAACAGGCTTTGTCAAATCCTTCGGTATGGTGCTTTTTGTGATTATGGCAGCACTTTATCTGCTCATTTTCGTTTATATCAAAATCAAAATTGTCAACCCGATAAACAGGCTGAGCCTTGATATGGAAAATCCTCTCAGAAGGGACTGTGTAAATCATATGCGCAGGCTGGCATTCAACAATTATTATTCGGTTTCCGATTTACAGAAAATCTTAAGGTCGGCAGCTAAGGTATTTGAGAATGAAATCGGTATAGACACCCAAAATCATAAGTATCAGAGGGATGTAATTCGCACCTTCGCCTCCGTTATGGGGCGCTCCGACGTTGTTTCAGAGGAGTATAAGGATCATATAGGTGCGTACACAAGAATACTTTGTGAAGAGCTTTCAAAAGAGGAAAGGTTTTCGCAGGAGTTAGATGCCGATAGGATAAAAATGTTAGAGCTTGCAGCACCGCTTCACGATATTGGTAAGCTTTGCGTGCCTGATGAAATTATATATAAGCCGTCAAGTCTTTCAGATGACGAGTTTAATATCATCAAAAATCACGTTCAATATGGTGCAGAGATTATAGCCAATGTCAAAAAATCAATGCCGAAAGCAAAGCATCTTGATGTTGCTTACGATATTGCTCTTTATCATCATGAGCACTACGACGGTAACGGGTATTTGGCACAGCTGCGCGGTGAGGATATTCCGCTTGCTGCCAGAATTGTTGCCATAGTTGATACCTTTGATGCCATTGTGCAGAAAAAATGTTATCGTTCGGCAATAAATCCTGAAAAGGCATTTGATATGATTTCGCAGGACGAAGGACATTTTGACCCTGATATTTTAAAATGCTTTGTTCGTATTAAGGATAAAATTATTAAAGAATATAATTCTTAATGTCTGTAGTGAGGGATATATGAAAAGAAAAAAAATAAAAAGCGGCAAATCTCACAGTATGGTGGTAACACTGTTTTTGCTGATGACCATTATTATTGATTCATTGGTAATCGGCGTTGCAGATTATGTTTATACAAGGGATATAAGAGAAAGCTATTCAAGAATATGCAATGGTACCGCACTTGTTATTGCATCCTCAGTCGATGGCAATACGGTTGACGAAATGAAGGAAGGCAAGGCTGAGCAACAGTATGCTGCACTGAAAAATCAGGTTAAAAACACACTTGAGCAAATACCTAATCTTGAGCATATCTATATTTACGATATGCAGCGTGACGGTATGCACCTGCTTGTTGATACGGATGCAGATTATAAAATCGGTGAAATCATACCTTATCCGTCCCCTCTTAAGGAATATAAGGATTTGCTTTGCGACGGCAAAACACCCGATGCGTTTGAATTTAGCTATGACGGTCAGTTTTATATGACCTCGCTTTTGCCTGTTTTTGATTTAAGAGGTAATTGTGTGTGCTATGTGGGCTGCGATATTGATATGGATGAGGCTTATGCAAACAGAGCCGATTTCATCAAGCGTCTGGCTGTTATCGTATCCGTGCCGACATTAGTGATTGCTTTAAGTACGGCTGTTTTTATAAAAAAACGCATTTTATCATCAATAGATTGTCTTGATGATTATTTAAAACTTTACCACAGGCATAACTGAAAGGAAATTAGTGTGAAGCATTAATCCGATTATGTTGTCCTTAAATTTCTCGTTATATGCCTTGTTCTGACGCAACAAGGCATATGGTTTTTAAAAAACTGTTTGTAATAGAAAGGTTATTGAAATCAGAATGTCTTTAAATGAGAAGAGCAGAGCTGAAAATGCAAGGCGAAACGCAATGTTCGCTGTTGCTAAAAAGTTGGTTACACTTGTTCTTGTTTTAATAAGCAGGAAATTTTTCATAAAATACATAGGTATCGAATATCTGGGCATTAACGGGTTGTTTGCCAACGTGCTGATGCTTTTATCCCTTGCAGATTTAGGCATAGGCACGGCAATGAATGTAAGCCTTTATAAACCGATTGCCGAAAAGGATACCAAAGCACTGTCTGCAATAATCGGCTATTTCAAAAAAATTTATTGGGGAATAGCAGCAGTAGTAACTGTAGTCGGTCTGGGATTAATTCCTTTTTTGAAGTATATTGTAAATATGGATCAGGATATTCCTCATCTTTATCTGTATTACGTTATCATGATATGCAGAAACGCATTTTCTTATCTGTTTGCATATAAGTCTTCTATTATAAACGCAGACCAAAAAAGCTCCACGATTGATACGGTTGAAATATGGTTTACCTTTACAAAAACGATATTGGAAATATTCGTAATCATTGTATTCAAAAACTTTCTTGCGTACCTTATTATAGATGTTGTCTATGTGGTAACAAGAAATATTATGGTAGCACATATTGCAAATCAGGAATATCCCTTTATTAAAAAAGAGGCGGCGTTAGATGGTGAGGAGAAAAAACGAATACGCTCAAATCTCTTTTCCCTTGCTGTATACAAAATATCCTATGTTGCTCTCAACGGCACAGATAACATTCTGATGTCCATTATGATAGGTACTGTTTATGTTGGTATGTATTCCAATTACTATTCCATAGCAAATAATATTGAAGCCCTTTTGGGATTGGTATTTATGGCACTTACGCCAAGCATCGGCAATCTTGTTGCCACCTCAAAAGGAAAGGATATATACCGTGTGTTTAACCAGACGCAGATAGCAAGCTTCTGGATTAGCGGTGTGGTCTGTGCAGGACTGTTATTTTTAATGCAGGATTTTATCACCCTGTGGCTTGGTGAAGGTATGCTTCTTGATAAGTATACGGTAGTGGCAATGGTACTCTATCAGTTTTATGCAATCTGTATGCGCCCTGTATGGATTTTCAGGGAAGGCACGGGAATGTACAGGCAGATACGCTTTATAATGCTTATCACAGCAGGACTGAACATAGTACTTTCAATCGTTCTCGGCAAATATATGGGATTAAGCGGCATATTGTTTGCCACAACTATTGCTAATATGCTCACCTGCTTTTTGTATGAGCCGAGAGTTCTGTTTAAAACTTTCTTTAATACAAGTCCGGTTATTTACTACAGAGATTATATTATAAATATTTTGCTGACGCTTTTTGGTATGGTGTTGTGTTACTTTGCACTAAGAAGGCTTACCGAGGTCAGCGTAGTAATGTTTATAATCAAAGGTATAATCTGCGTTTTGATTATGAGTGCAATCTATTTTATAAGATATTTCAAAACACCTGACTTTAAAGAGCTTGTTAGCAAAGTTTTGTCAATTTTTATAAAAAAACGGGGTTAATACTTTTTATATACAGTTATTTACTTGTGATTATTTTATAGGAGAAAATAATATGATATCTGTTATTTTACCTGTATTTAACAGAGAAAAATTTATTGAAGACTGCATTATTTCGGTATTAAATCAAACATATATTGATTTTGAATTGCTTGTTGTTGACGATGGCTCAGAGGATTCTACAGTAGAAATTGTTAAACGCCTTATGAATAAGGACAGCAGAATAAAATTAATCAAAGCCTCGCATAACGGCGTTTCTGCAGCCCGCAATCTTGCTATTGAAAATTCAAAAGGTGAATATATTTTTTTTATTGACAGCGATGATTATATTCATCCCGATTTGCTCGAAATACTTTCAGCAAAAATGGCTGATAAAGAAATAAATATGGCATTTTGCAGATATGCGCAGCTTAATGAGCAGCAAATGAAAAAAGTTATTCATTCACCGGCACCGTCTGTAAATAAAAATTCCCACTTTGAAGAGTTTAGTGAGGATGAGTTTATGAAAATGATAATTGCGGAAGCCATTCCTCACATCGGTGCCATCGGCGGCAGACTTTTCAGAAAAAGTGTTATTGACGGAATTATGTTCAACACACACCTTATTTCAGCTGAAGATACCGTTTTCGTATATGAATATGCTATTCGTAAGGGAAAAACCGCTGTTTGTAATGAGGAGCTGTATTATTATCTTCTTCACAGTGGCAATTCTATTCGAAAATGGGAAAGCAATTTTGAAAATTTTGAACCATATGTTAAGGCATTTTATCTGCTGTCTGAAAAGGAATTAAAGCGCGGTCAATATGATTATTCCCGTCAATGGAACAAAAAAGCACATCTTCGTCTTTGCGAACATTATCATTTCGCACTCAGAAAAGGCAAGTTTCATGCCGCAAATGAAATCAGAAAAAAGCTTATGCGTGAAACAAAACAAATTAAATCTGCAAAATGGCGGATTCTTTATATGATTTGTTTTATCAGCCCTAATGCTTTTTTATCAATGCAAAGGTTTTATTATTCATTATTCAGAAAGGGAAAAAGCTATGTCTGATAAAAACACTGCTTTCACAACAGGACTTGTTTCCATAGTTACTCCAGTTTACAATAATGAAGCTTATTTGGGCGAAATGCTCGATTCTATATTAAATCAAAGCTACAATCATATTCAGATGATTCTGGTCAATGACGGCTCAACTGACGGCACAGCAGAAATTGCTATGCAATATGAGGATAAATTCAAGCAAAGGGACTTTGAATATATTTTTGTTCAGGCAGATCACAAGAGTGCCTCAGCAGCAATAAACAAAGGTCTTAAATACGTTAAGGGTGAATTTTTGATTTGGCCTGACAGCGATGATATTCTCAATAAATATTCCATTGAAATTCGCGTTGGTTTTTTAAAAGCACACAGCGAGTATAATGCCGTGCGTTCAATCCCCGATTATTTTGATGCCGAAACAGGAGAAGCAGCAAAACCGAGAGAAAAAATTGACGGCGGCAAAAATGAAAATCTGTTTTGGGACATACTTGAATCCAGGTCATATGTGAGTTGCGGCTGCTATATGTTTAAATCTGCGCTGTTTTTCAACATATATCCTGATCGCAAAATACCTGAATATCCTGTGGGGCAGAATTTTCAGATGCTGCTGCCGTATTTGTATCGCTATCCCTGCGCAACAATATCAAAAAAGCTTTACAAAGTCAGAGTTCACGACAAAAGCCATTCCGTGCAAAAGCTGAATTTCCTGCAGAGTCTGAAAAAGTTTATGCACTTTGAAGCACTTGTTGACGATATTACCGAAATCTGCGGTATACACAACGAAATAGAGCTGCGTAAAATAAATAAATGGAAAATGCGCCGCCGCAGAGTTTTTGCACAAGCCTGGATTAAACCTCACTTTAACAAAAACGCTTTCGGCAGGCTTATTTTCAAAGGATATCTGCGGTTGCTTCACACAGGCAGAAAACTAAATCACTATTTCAATCACAATCGCAAGTCGAAGACAGCACGCAATCTTATCAACAAAAAGAGCAGCTGTTCCGGTTGTGAGGCTTGCAGTAATATATGCCCGGTTAATGCGATTGAAATGAGGCTTGACAGTGAGGGCTTCACATATCCTTCAATTAATCCTATACTGTGTATCGGCTGTGAAGCTTGCACAGGTGTTTGCCCGATGATTAACAGCCAGCGTCTTGAAAAGACTTGCAAACGGTTTTATGCTGCAAAGACATATGATGACAATTTGCGTTATACAAGCTCGTCAGGCGGTGTTTTTCCTGTACTGGCAAATTATGTGTTTGACAAAAACGGAGTTGTTTTCGGCGCCGCAATGGAAGAAAGAGGCGTTGTAAAACACATTGCTGTTGATAGTCCTGCGGATATTAAAAAAATTCAGGGTACAAAATATGTCCAAAGTGAAATAGGTCATAGCTACAAACAGATAAAAAAGCTTTTAGAACGAGATGTTTTTGTAATGTTTACAGGCACACCGTGCCAATGCGAAGGGCTGAAATTCTATCTCGGTAAGGAATATGAGAATTTGCTTATTGTCGATTTGATATGCTATGGTGTACCATCTCTGGGAATATGGACTAAGTATGTTAAGCATCTTGAAAGCAAGTTTGGCGGTGCGATGACTTCCTACTCTTTCAGGGACAAGCGCAATAAGGACAGGGGTCGCACGATTGCCTGCAATATAAACGGCAAGGAGCATTCTTGGAAGCTCTCTGACGACACATATTGCAATTTATATTTAAGCAATAACATCATTCGCCCGTCCTGCTATGAGTGCAAATATTGCACCGAATTGCGCAGCAGTGATATCACACTCGGCGATTTCTGGGGCATTGAGGATGTCTATCCTGAACTCAATGATCAAATGGGAACATCTCTTGTTATTACCCATACAGAAAAGGGTGACAAAATTATTAGTGCTTCACGCAATAGTATGGAGTTTTATGAATGCAGTAAGCAGCAGGCTCAGCAGCCAAGGCTGCAGTCCCCTACACAAAAACAGAAACACAGACGGTTATATATAAGGCTTTACAGGCATATTCCATTTGTTATTTTATTACCTCTTATAAATATCTATAGAAGGAGGAAACGAAAAAAATGATAGGCTTGCTGACCTTTTATTGGGCAGATGATTTTGGTGCTATGCTTCAATGCTTTGCGCTGAAGGAACATCTCAATACATATGAAAAAACTGTTGTTATTCCATATTTCCCCAAGGCACTTCGCAGCAGATACAGCATTTTTCACAGGGAAAGCTGGCAAAGTGTGCGTTCAAAAATAGCTGAAATGGTTAAGCCTCCAACCGTGTTCAACACTATAAACAGAAGAATAAAAATGGCAGATTTCAGAAAGCAGCATTTCCGCGACGTAAACAAAACAATTGCTCTTTCAAATGAAATTCCACAGTGCTTCGGTAATATTGACACCTATGTTGTCGGCAGCGATCAGGTTTGGAATCCCGATATCACCGAAGGCTTTCAGGACGGCTATTTCTGTACATTTAAAAATAATACAAAAAAAGGAACTCGATTTGTCAGTTATGCTGCAAGTATAGGTATGAATGCACTTGATGCTGATTGCGGTGAATATTTGCGCCGTAATTTACAGAATTTTGATGAGATTTCCGTTCGTGAGGAGGGCTCTAAAAAATATCTGTCACAATTTTGCGAAAAGGAGCCGCTTTGTGTTCTTGATCCTGTGTTCCTTCTAAACCGCAGTCAGTGGGAGGGACAAATCAAAAGCATACCAAAGCACAACGAAAAATATATTTTTGTTTATTGTGCAGAGGAAAACAAAAAACTTGTTCGTTACGCTAATAAGCTTGCCAAGGAAAAAGGCTTGAAAATATATGTCTGCGACAACATATTTAGACAATGGTCAGGTAATATTACTCTGAAAAATGAGGCAAATCCATTTGACACACTCGCCTATTTGAGAGATGCCGAATATGTTGTTACAAACTCCTTTCACGGTCTTGTAACAAGCATTATTTTTGAAAAGCAGTTTGCTGTTTTCTTCCACAGCAAGAGAAATGAACGCCAGAAGTCAATAATCAATACTGCCCAGCTTAATGCAAGAATCGTAACAGATATTGACAGTTTTGACATTGATGAAGAAATCGATTACAAAAACGCCAAAACTTTGCTTGATGTCAAAATTAAGGAGTCAAAGGATTTTATACAAAACAAAATTTTGAAAAAAGCATAAATGCATTTTTGCCGACAAAGCGGCAGTAACAAATAGTGATGTGATATTTTAAATAATTAAAATCAGGCAGTCTCTCGGTTTTCGAGAGACCGCCTGATTTTTTTCTTGAAAGGAGTAAGTACAGCCCCTATATATAATTGTATATTAATTTTAGATATAAAAAAAACCTCGCAACAGATGTTACGAGGTTTTGTGGCTCCCCAAGTTGGACTCGAACCAACGACCCTGCGGTTAACAGCCGCATGCTCTACCGACTGAGCTATTGAGGAATGTTCTCTTGATTGCTTGAATATAATAACAGATTATTACGCAATTGTCAATAGTTTTTTTGAATTTTTTCATTAAAAATTACAATTCCACTCTTTTAAGAAATCCTCTACAAAGCTTTTCATAATATCTGTCCTTTTATGAGCAATTTTCTTGCCGGTTAATTTTTAATCGCTTTAACAATTAAAAATGTTGGTTTAATAAACTCTTTGCTAAGTCTGGGTCTTTTTGATAAAGCATAATCACTTGGAACAGGTTCAGCAATTTTATTGATAATAAAACCATTTTCACATAATGTGTTAATTACAGTTGAAAAAGTACGATGATATTCAATCACATTATCAACAAACCAATGACCATCACGCAAACCCTCATATTGATATCCGTTAAAACAATAGGCATAGGGCTCATTATTTTCATCTCTAATATATTCGCCGGAATTTAGATCAGAGGCAGTTACAATAGGATGCTCCTGAGAAAAAAGCAAAACACCGTTATTATTTAATAAAGAATATGCATCTTTAATCAGCTTATCAAAATCCTTGATGTAGTGAAAACAAAGAGAACTATATATAAAATCATATTTTAATTCAAGCAAACCAATTTCTTCAAGCGGCATATTAATATAATCAATTTTAGAATGAAAATTATTCTTAATTGCCTCACTGAACATATTCTTTGAAATATCTACACCTGTAACTTGTTTTGCACCTGCATTTATAAAATCAATACAGTTATTGCCAAAACCACAGCCTAAATCAAGAATGGATTTATTTCTAAGATCTGGCAGGAGTTCACGCATAACGGGCTGTTCAAGTAATATATTATAATTATCATCCGTTTCACGCAATGCTTTGTAGGAATTAAAAAATTCTGTATTATCATAGATATTTTGTTTCATAATCTACCTCCAAAATAAACAACACGAAAAAAGACGTTGCATTGCAACGTCTTTAGATGTCGGCATCACCTATTTTTCCGGGAGGCTGCCCTCCGAGTATTTTCGGCACACATGAGCTTAACTACCGTGTTCGGGATGGGAACGGGTGGACCCTCAGCGTAATCAACACCGACTTATGACTGTAACA
>ERZ808035.596-NODE-596-length-29163-cov-5.023688_pt1 | contig 29163 bp, 22 predicted proteins | sample MGYA00380189_ERZ808035 | MGnify/ENA primary metagenome ERZ808035 (study PRJEB31490, sample SAMN06133407) | mouse gut metagenome | isolation source: M5_1 | host: mice | place: China: Chengdu | collected 2015-05 ...
CGTGTCGGCCGCCGCCGACTCCTTCATGGACGAGAACCCCGAGGTGCTCCTCTCCTACGACAACGTCGAGGGGGAGCTCTACGCCACGGCGTTCGAGCGGCGCCTCTCCACGGGGCACCTCGACGACGTCTTCATGCTCGACCCCTCCCAGGCCCGCATGGTCGCCGCCGCCGGGCAGACCTGCGACCTGTCGGGGCTGCCCGGCACCGAGGCCTTCGACGGCTTCGTCGCCGAGGCGGCCCGCGACCGCGAGGGGCGCCTCGTCGCGGCCCCCACGCGGGTCGCGCCCTTCGCGCTCTTCTGCGGGACGGGGGCCTGCCGCGAGGCCGGCGTCTCGGCCCCCGGCACGCTCGACGGCCTCGAGGGCCTCTGCCGCGGGTGGGGCGGCGACGGCCCCCTCCTGGAGGGCGACGCCCTCGCACTCGGCCGGGCCCTCGTGCAGGGGCCCCGGGTCCTCTCCCTCGGCACCGGTGCGGCCGCCGCCCTCTCGGGCTCGTCCGGGGACCCGGCCGCCCTCGCGGGGCTCTTCCTGGACGACCTCGCCCGGCTCGAGGCGCTCGTCGCCACCGGTGCGCTGCGCCTCTCCCCCGACCGTCCCGGCGGGTCGGGCTGGGACGGCTCCTCCGCGTTCGCGGCGGGCGGGGCCCCCCTTATGGTCTCGGGCTCCTGGGCGGCGGGACGGCTGCTCCGCGACCATGCCGACCTCGACTGGTCCGTGGAGCCCCTCCCGGGGCCCGACGGGCGCCCCTTCGTCGTGTGCGACCTCGACGCCTGCGTGGCGGTGAACGGCACCACCGAGCACGGCGACCAGGCCCGCGCCTTCGTGGAGTACCTCCTGCGCCCGGAGGCCATGTCCGGCTACTGCAACGACGAGTCGTGCTACCGCCCCGTGGCCTCGGCCGCCGTCGACGGCGAGCACCGGCTGCCCTACGCCCGGCTCGTGTCCGAGGGGCGCGCCGTGGCCGGCAACGGCCTGCAGTACCCCGACGGCTTCGACCGAGCCCTCTCCGCGGCCGTCGAGGCCGTGTTCTCCGGCGCCCCGTGCGCCTCGGCCCGCGACGCCATGGCCCGCGCCCTCGCGGGCTCGTCCTGAGGGGGCGGCCATGCACCGGGTTCCGTGGCGCAGGGATGCTGACAGGGAGCAGGGGGGCAGCGCGTCGGTCACCGGCCCGCTTCTGGCCGGCGTGGCCTTCGTCGCCGCGGTCATCGTCGCAGGCTTCGTCTACCTCGGGTTCATCGAGGACAGCCTCTGGAAGAGCACCGTGGACGACGTCATCGAGATCACCGACCAGAGCGCCCACGCCTTCGAGGTCTACCTCGACAAGGACCTCAAGAAGCTCGACATCCTCGTCTCCGTGCTCGAGCCGGTGGCCTCCACCGACACGGCCGCGATCATCGACCACTGTGCCTACTTCAACAAGGCGCAGAACGTGTACGGGGTGATCAACCTCGACACCGGCTACCTCTACACGGGCACCGAGTCGGAGGGCCTGAGGCTCCCCGACTCGGTGGTGGCCTCGTACCGCTCCTTCCCCGACCGCGGCGTGCGCGAGCCCTACGTGGGCGACTACACCGGGCTCAAGATGATCGGGTACTTCCAGCGCATCGACTTCGCCGACGGCGTCCCCGCCCTCGTCTACGAGGGCGCCCCCGTCTCCACGGTCTCCGAGCAGTTCACCATGGCGTTCTTCGACGACACGGGCTTCTCCTACATCGTGAACGAGGACGGCGACGTCCTCGTGCGGCCCGTGAGCCGCCACTCCAACGACGTGCAGTCGAACATCGTCGAGGCCGTGAGGACCGGTGGCAACACCGAGGGCTCCGTGGCGGCCCTCACCGACAGTCTCGCCGAGCACCGCTCAGGCGTCGTCCGCATGAAGCTCGACGGCCGCGACTGCGTCATGGCGTTCGTGCCCGTGGAGAACACCGACGGATGGTCCATGGTCTCGGTCATCCCCGACTCCGTGATCATGGAGCAGGGCAACAACATCATCGGCACCTCGTCCCTGGTCCTGCTCCTCGTTGCCATCGCCGTGGGCGGTGCGGCGTTCTTCGGCTTCGCGGCCTCGCGCTTCACCCGCTCCATGCGCGCGCAGGGCGCCGAGACCCGCGCCCGGGAGGAGCTCTTCTCGGCGCTCGCCAGCACCACCGACGAGATCTTCCTCATGCTGGACCGCGACCCGCTCAGGGTCGACTACGTGAGCCCCAACGTCGGGCGCATCCTGGGCGTCGGCCCCGACGAGGTGCGCGACGACCCCGCCGTCCTCGAGCTCGAGGGGGCGGAGGGCCCCATCGACGTGGCCGCCCTCGCCGACGGCAGCACGGTGGTGCGCGAGGGCGAGCGCAGGGACCGCGCCACCGGCGAGCGCCTCTGGTTCACCGACAGCGTCTACGACGTGGAGGTGGACGGCGCCCACCGCTGCATGGCGGTGCTCTCCGACCGCACCCGCGAGCGTCGCAACGAGGAGGTGCTGCGTGAGGCCCTCTCCGTGGCCGAGGTGGCCAACGAGTCCAAGAGCACGTTCCTCTCCAACGTGAGCCACGACATCCGCACCCCCATGAACGCCATCGTCGGCCTCGCCACCCTGCTCCAGCGCGACGCCGACAACCCCGACCTCGTGCGCGAGCACACCCGCAAGATCTCGGCGTCGTCGCAGCACATGCTCGGCCTGCTCAACGACGTGCTCGACATGTCCAAGATCGAGAGCGGCAAGACCACGCTCAACCTGTCGGAGTTCGACCTCTCCGAGCTCGCCGAGGACGTCGTCACCATCGTGCGGCCCCAGGCCAAGGCCAAGGACCAGGACTTCCGCGTCAACGTGGCGGGCGTACGCGACGACCTCGTGGTGGGCGACAAGCTCCGCATCAACCAGGTTCTCATCAACATCCTCACCAATGCCGTGAAGTACACCCCCGAGGGCGGCACCGTGGAGTTCGAGATGCGCCAGCGGCCCAGCGTGCGCAGGAACTTCGTGACGCTTCGCTTCACCGTGGCCGACGACGGCATGGGCATGACCCCGGAGTTCATGGAGACGCTCTTCGACCCGTTCACCCGCGAGGAGAACTCCGTGACCAACCGGGTCCAGGGCACCGGGCTGGGACTTGCCATCACCAAGAGCCTCGTGGACCTCATGGGCGGCGCCATCTCCGTGGAGAGCGCGCCGGGCAAGGGGAGCACCTTCGTGGTGGACCTCGAGCTCCGCGTGGCCGAGCAGCGCGACAACCGCGAGTTCTTCGAGAGCATGGGCATCGGGAGCGCCCTCGTCGTGGACGACGACCGCGACATCTGCTGCGAGGTCATGGCCACCATGGCCAACGCCGGCGTGGAGATGCAGTTCGCCCTGGACGGCGCCACGGCCGTGGCCATGGCCGCCGAGGCCGAGCGCGACGGCGAGGGCTTCGGCCTCGTGATCATCGACTGGAAGATGCCGGGCATGGACGGCGCGCAGACGGCCCGGGCCATCCGCGCCGTCGTGCCGGAGAACGTGCCCATCATGGTGCTCACGGCCTTCGACCGCGCCGACGCGGAGGCGGCCTGCGACGGCGTGGGGGTGGACGGGTTCCTCCAGAAGCCCTTCTTCCTCTCCAGCCTCACGCTCCTGCTCGACGAGCTCCGCGGGGGCGCCGGGGAGGCGGCGCCGGCCGCCGTCGACGAGGGCGTGCGGGGCCGCCACTTCCTGGCCGCCGAGGACAACGGGCTCTCCGCCTCCATCCTCGAGGAGCTGCTCGACATGGAGGGCGCCACCGTGGAGCTGGCGCCCGACGGCAGGGCGGCCCTCGAGGCGTTCGAGGCCGCCGCGCCCGGCACCTTCGACGCCGTGCTCATGGACGTGCAGATGCCCGTCATGGACGGCTACGCGGCCACCCGCGCCATCCGGGCGAGCTCGCATCCCGACGCCCTCTCGGTGCCCATCATCGCCATGACCGCGAACGCGTTCGTCGACGACGTCGCCGACGCCCTGGCGGCCGGCATGGACATGCACATGGCCAAGCCTGTGGACATCTCGGCCCTGAGGCGCACCCTCGCCGAGGCGGAGGCCAAGCGTGCGGCCGCAGGGCACCCGAGGCGTCGCCCAGCAGGTGGAGAGGGGGAGCTGTGAGGGCCCGGGGGAAGGCGCCTGCGGTGGCGCTGGTCTCGGTCGCCCTCGCCCTCGCCGGCTGCGGCGGCGCCCCCGCGCCGGCCCCGTCGGGTGGCGGGTCCGGTACGGCCGAGGAGACCGCGGGCCCCGCCTGGGAGCGACCCGACGAGGTGCGCGCCTACACCTACAGCGGCGCCGACGCCAGCGCGGCCAACGGCGCCACGGTGGACGCCTCCCACGCGGCCCAGGGCGTGGTCTTCGCCACGGCCCCGGGCGACGTGCGCCACAAGCTGCAGGTGCTCTGCGGCGACGGCTCGTACAACTACGACATCCCCGCGGACGGCAGCCCCGTCGCGTGCCCGGTGAACATGGGCGACGGCGCCTACACGTTCCGGGTCATGCGCAACGTCGAGGGCAGCTCCTACGTGGAGGTGCTCGCCGTTCCCGTGGACGTGGCCCTGGAGAGCGAGGTGTCCCCCTACCTGGTCCCCAACGTCTTCTGCGACTACACGCCCTCGAGCGAGGTGGTCGCCCGGGCCAGGGAGATCGCAGGGGGGTGCGGGAACGAGGGCGACGTGGTGCGGGCCGTCTACACGTGGGTCTGCGAGAACGTCTCCTACGACGACGCGAAGGCCGCCGAGCTCGCGTCGGGCTCGGGCTACGTTCCCGACCCGGACGCCACCCTGGCGTCGGGCACCGGCATCTGCCTCGACTACTCCGCCCTCGCGGGCGCCATGCTCCGGAGCCTCGGCATCCCCTGCCGGGTGGTCACGGGGTACGTGGACCCCGGCGACCTCTACCACGCCTGGAACGCCGTCCTCATCGACGGCTCGTGGCACGGGGTGCGGGTGAGCGTGGAGCCGGGGGAGTGGAGCCGGGTGGACACCACGTTCGGGGCCGCGGGCGCGCAGGCGACGGTGGGCGACGGGACCGGGTACCGCGACCGCTACATCTACTAGGCAGGTCCCATGGGTAAAGGAGCGACCATGGTCAACCAATCGTTGAGGGAAGTGGGCCGGAAGGCCGTGCTCGTGGTGGACGACTCGTACCTCAACCGCGAGATCCTCAAGGACATCCTGTCACCCGACTACACGGTCCTCGAGGCCGAGGACGGGGTCGAGGCGGTCTCCGTGCTCGAGGTCGCCTCCCACAGCCTGTCGCTCGTGATCCTCGACATCAACATGCCCCGTCTCGACGGCTTCGGCGTGCTGCTCGAGATGAACCGACGCGGGTGGATAGACCGGGTCCCGGTGGTCACCATCTCCGCCGAGGACAGCCCCTCCTTCATCGAGCGGGCCTACTCCCTGGGGGTCACCGACTTCATCGGCCGGCCCTTCCACGAGGGCGTGGTCCGGCACCGCGTGCACAACACCATCCGCCTCTACCAGAAGCAGCACGAGCTGCTCAGCCTCGTCACCTCCCAGATGGTGGAGCGCGAGCGCCAGAACAACCTCATGGTCTCGATCCTGGCCCACATCGTCGAGTTCCACAACGGCGAGAGCGGGCTGCACGTCGAGCACATCGCCACCGTGGTGGGCATCCTGCTGTCGCACCTCCGGCGCCGCGACCCCTCGCTCGTGCCGGACCGCGCCGAGGTCGCCTGCATCACCATGGCGTCCGCGCTGCACGACATCGGCAAGATCGCCGTGCCCTCCGAGATCATCAACAAGCCCGGACGGCTCACCGACGAGGAGTTCGCCGTCATGCGCATCCACAGCGCCAAGGGGGCCGAGATGCTGGAGAGCCTGCCGTTCGCCCAGCAGGAGCCCCTGGTGCGGTGCGCGCACGACATCTGCCGGTGGCACCACGAGCGCTGGGACGGGAGGGGCTACCCCGACGGCCTCGTGGGCGACCAGATACCGCTGTCGGCCCAGGTGGTGGCCCTCGCCGACGTCTACGACGCCCTCACGAGCGAGCGCGTGTACAAGCCCGCCTACGACCACGACACGGCCCTCGCCATGATACTCGGGGGGGAGTGCGGGGCCTTCAACCCGGCCCTCCTCGCATGCTTCGAGGAGGTCGCCGACGAGGTGCGCTGCGAGCTGGGGCGCTGCAGCGTCGACACCATCAGCCAGGCGGGCATCGCCACGGTGATCTCGCAGATCGAGGGCATCGACGAGCTCTCGCGGGCCGACAAGGAGTCCATGGTCTCCGACGTGGTCTCCATCGCCCGCGCGCTCGTGTCGGCCGCGAGCGCCTAGGAGGGGACCATGGGAGTGAACGAAGCCGTCGACCTCGGGGCCTTCTTCGACGCCGCGGGCGGGGACTGCGCCGACGTGCTCGCCCGGCTCCGCTCGCCGGAGCGCGTGGTGAGGTTCGTGCGCATGTTCGCCGCCGACCCCACGTTCTCCACGCTCGAGGGCGCCATGGGGGAGGGCGACGTGGAGACGGCGTTCCGCGCCTCGCACACCCTCAAGGGCACGGCCCGCGACGTGGGGCTCACGGGGCTCGCCGACGCCTCGAGCGAGGTCTGCGAGGCGCTCAGGGCGGGCGACGTGGACACCGCCGCCTCCCTCATGCCCGCGGCGCGCCGGGCCTACGACCGGGCGATGGCGGCCATCGGGGAGCGGCTGGCGTAGGGACCGGCCGTGCGCCGGGGCCGCTAGGCGTTGAACAGCCTCCCGGCCGCGCCCAGGATGTCGTGCCTGAAGAACACGAGCACGAAGATGGCCAGAAGGCCCGAGCAGAACGCGCTCACGTAGGCCAGCACCGGCCACGAGGCGAGGCCCAGCCACACGAGCGCGAGCGGGATGAAACCGCACACCACGTCGAGCAGCAGGTATGCCGAGAACTCCGCGGCGAAACGGTCGCGCCACGCCAGGAGCAGCACCGCGTCGAAGGCGAGGGCGGCCAGGCAGATGACGGGGGCGACGACGCTCGTGAGGACGTCGGCGCCCGAGAAGACCCGCCACACCACGACGACGGCCATGAGCATGAGCAGGTAGCGCGAGGCCCCGCGCACGAAGCCCGGCTCGTACCGCAGGAAGTTGCGTACCAGCAGGTAGTTCGCCCCCACGGCCAGCACCACGAGGGCCACGGTGGACCAGGGCAGCACCGAGAGGAGGCCCAGGAACGCCACGGTGAGGGCGCCCACGGCGCTCGCGAGGGTGAGGATGGTGAGCAGCACCCGTTGGGGGCGCACGTTCTCTGTGTGGGGGAAGACCGCCGGCGACGGCTCGCCCGTGAGCCCGCCGTGGCAGAGCGGGCAGCGCTCGAGCCGCCCGGAGAAGTCGACGCCGCAGGCCGCGCAGTGCCTCATGCCCCCGCCCCCTTCTCGGCCGGCAGCGCCTTGCGCGCCCCGGTCATCGGTCTCGTGCCCGCCGGCGCGCCCCGGTGGCCCCGGCCCCCCTTGTCGGGCGCGACCCCGGTGGCGCCCCCGTGGCCCGGTGAGGGGCGCCGGTCGCGCAGCGGCTTGGCCCGGCTGCAGTCCACCTCGCCGTGGATGCCTCGGGCCGAGAAGAACCTGACGAGGTCGCGCACCACGTCGAGGTCGGTGTAGACGGTGGAGACGCCGATGGACAGGTCGTCGCCCAGGGAGCACAACGTGACGTTGAGGTCCTGGGTGGAGGTGAGGATGCTCACGCTCCTGACATGCTCCTCCACCGCCTCCGGCAGTGTCACGCGCCCCAGGTTGGAGACGGCGCAGGTCACGCCGCGGCCCTCCTGGGAGCAGGCGAAGCCGAGGGCGAGGTCCTTGGCGAGGACCGGCGCCACGCGCACGAGGGGGTTCCGCTCGAGCCGTATCATGGAGTTCATCCTGAGCTTGATGTTCTCGGGACGGGTCGCCTCGGTCACCTGACGCTGGACCTCCCGGGCCACGTCGCGGGCGTCGGGAACCTCCTCGGCGGTCTCGAGGGTGACGTAGGCGAGGCCGAAGAAGTTGCGGGTGGTCTGCGACGAGAAGGCGCCGCGGAGGTCCACCGGCACGCCGATGCGGATGGGGCGGCGCCCCACCTCCCGGCGGGGCATCTGGCGGCGCACGGCCAGGGCGACGGCGGCCACGACCACGGAGGTGAGGCTCACGTCCCAGCTGTGGGCGACGTCGAGCACGGCGCCGCAGGGGAGGTGGTACTCGAAGAAGACGGGGTCCTCCAGGCGCTTGGGGCCCCGTACGTGGGCGGCCCGCGACAGGGTGCCCGAGCCCGACTTGCCGGGCTCGTAGTTCTTCTCGAAGGAGTCCTCGGCGCTCTCGGAGACCGAGCCCGTGTAGCTCGACGGCACGGCGTCCACGCCGTAGGCCCCCTCGACGTAGGCGGCCAGGAGCTCCTTGAAGAACGAGAGCGATCCGCGGCCGTCGGAGACCATGTGGCTGACCTCGAAGTTGACGCGGTCGCGGTAGTGGCTCACGCGGAACAGCACCGAGGAGCGCCCCGCGTGCAGGGGCGCGCAGATGGGCAGGTCCTCCTCGTGCACCCGGGGCGCTCCCGGCACCTGCTGGAGGTAGTGCCAGAACAGGCCCGTGCGCAGCGACACAGAGAAGTTGGGGAACCGCTCGACGGTGCGGTCGAGGGCGGCCTGGAGCGCGGCGCCGTCGACGGGCCGGTCCATGGCGGCGGCGTACCGGAAGACCGTCTGGACCTGCCTGCCGGCCTGGGCCGAGTAGTACTTGCCGACGTTGTCTAGGCGATACCACGTATCTCGAGCCACGTCGAACCGCCTCCCTTGGGGAGAGCATCCCCGTCGAGGAAGCTCCGGCAGATGGAAAACGTCGTCTTCACGGCGTCCGCCGCAGAGGGGTACAGCAGGTAGCCGTGCATGACGTCCTGTATTCTATAGGCCGCGGCGGCGGTGCCGGCCCCGGAGAGGCGCTCCGCGAGCTCCTCGTCCTCGTCCCGTAACGGGCAGAGCTCCGCGCTGATCACGAGGGTCTCGGGGAGGTCCGCGTAGTCCGTCTCCAGGAGCGGCGCGAGGTAGGGGTCCTCGAGGTCCTCGGGCTTGGCCGCGTAGAGCATGAGGTACTCCTGGCAGTCCTGGGCCGTGAGGATGTAGTCGCGGCCGTTCTCGTGCACCGATGCGAAGGGGGCGTCGGGGCCGTAGTCGTTGTTGAGGACCGGGTAGAGCAGGATCTGGCGGGCCACCGAGAAGTCGCCGGTGTCGCGGGCCTTGAGGGCCACGGCGCAGGCGAGGTTGCCGCCGGCGGAGTCGCCCATGAGGACCACGTGCCCCGGCACCACGTCGTCGAAGACCTCGCCGGCCATGACGGCGCGGGCCACGGCGTAGCAGTCGTCGAGCGGGGTGGGGAAGCGGTTCTCGGGGGCCAGGCGGTAGTCCACGGACACCACGCGGCGTTTGAGGGCCAGCGCGAGGTCCTTGCAGGCGTCGGCGTAGAGGTCCACCTGGCCGGTGACCCAGCCGCCGCCGTGGAAGAACACGACGGTGCCCTTCCAGTCCTCGCTCACCTTGACGCCGTCCAGCGAGATGTCGAGGTCCAGCGGCGTGAAGGTGCGGCACTCGACGGCGTACCCGTCGTCGGCGGGCACCGAGACGCGCCCCTCGCGCACGCGGATGCGCGGGGCCTCGATCTTGGAGGCGGCCTCCTCGGCCGCGCGGATGGCCTCGTAGCCGTCCACGACGTCGGGCTTCAGGCGGGTGTAGGCCTTGACGGCGGCCTTGGTGACCTTCTCGAAGGGCATGGGACCTCTTTCGGGGGCTCGGGTGCGGGATGGCGCGGCGGCGCGGTGACGCCGCGGTATGAAAGGGTTGATACCCCATCGGGACCGGGTGCGGTGTCACCTTGGCCCGGCACTTCGGGTATCGCGCGCGGCGGGGGGCGGGGTCCGACGCTCGGTGCGTCCCGTCGGCACCGCCCCCGACACAGCTCTCGGCACCTGAACACGGTTGAGGGCGGCCTTCTTCCCACCTGAACACGGTTGGGGGCGGATTCCGTCCGCCTGAACGCGGTTGGGGGCGGTTTTTCGCGGGGAGCGGCTCCGGAAGTCGCCCTCAGGCGCGTTCAGGTGCCGAAGGGGGTGGAGGAGGGAACGGAGGCGGTGGCGGTGCAGCGGGGCGAGCGGGGTCGGTCTCGGGTTTGCGACGCAACGCCCGGCCGCTCGTTGCATGCGCCCCTTCGTTGTATGGGTGCCGGGTACGTTCGACGGACCGTTGTATGGAAATCCATGCAACGAACGGCCGGGCGCCAGGGGAGCCCATACAACGAGCGGTCCGACAAGGGGCGAAAATGCGTAATCGCAGAACATCACCAATCGAAGTATAGTAAGTCTTTTTCGAACGTCGCATGGCTTCGTTTCTGTACGCGCCCATAATCAACCGTGTCTACTGTCTTATGACGTGATTATGACAATCCTTTAAAGAAAGAAATGGGAGACTGCAGATAAGGGCCCGAAGTAATCGACTTACACCAGTGACTTACACCAGTATTTGTTCATTAACCGGAAGGGTGTGTCTGATGATGCTGGTCAATAAGGGGCCATCTACTGTCAAAAAGCAGATGGCAGCTGCTTTTGCAGCGGCTCTGCTTACGTTTGGCGTCGCAAGTGCCGCCTTTGGAGCGACACTTTTCACGTATAGCGGTTCTGGAATCTGGAGTCTGCCCTCTCAGAAGTCGGCATATGTCGCCGGCAAGACGTGCACAGTGAATCACAGGCAGAAGCGAGCCATCAGTCAGAAGAATCAGCAGATGTTGGTATCTATTCAAAAGAAAAATGGTCTAAGTTGGACAGGCGTGGGATCGCGAACGTTCTATAACGACGCTTCCGGGTCTTTCTCCACATATTGTTCAGCCGGCACGTATCGGCTCTACTTCTACTCTGGCTCTGCCTACGACAAGTTCACTATCAGCGGATCTTTTGACGGATAGGTGGAAGGCGGGAGTCTTCGGACTCCCGCCTGATTGTCGGAAGGGAGCCTGTTGTGAGGAATACTCGTTTGATGCAGATGTGGCTTCCGGTTTTGGCGGGGGTGGCGGCCGGAGCGGCCGTGATTTATGTTGCATTTAACTACCTATACGGAAGCGTCATTGGCCTTTTTGGCGTTGCGGGCCCTGTGGGTGCACTCTTTATCTATGGCAACGGGACGGCTGTGGGTCTATGCGTTTGGATCATCGCACGGGGCTTGGTGCGAGGGCGCTGGAGGAAGCTGTCCATCGTTTGCATGGTTGCCTACTACATAGCCTCCTTTGTCGGGATCGTTCTGTTCAAAAGTCCAGGTATTCGAGAAGTAAACCTAAGCGTGCAGGACATTGTGGTTCAAGCGACGTCGGCTCCAGCTGCACTGTGGGCGAATATCCTGCTCTTCGTGCCCCTGGGGGCTATGCTTGCTGCCCGTTTGAGGGGCTTTTGGCCATCAATCGGTGCTGCTGCGGTCATTTCATTGTTTGTCGAGGTAACGCAGTTCATGGCATCTCTTGGTATCGCAGATGTTGTCGATTTTGTCTGCAACATGATTGGGGCGATGGCCGGCGTGATTGGTTGGCTCCTCTTCCAGAGAAGGTTCGTACTGTCTGTGAGCGAGAGCGGGAAGTGGCTTTTGCTTGTTCCGAAGGAGGCGCCGGACGATAAGAGAGCACGCGGAGTGGGCTTCATGGTGTTATGCGGTGTCCAAGTGGGCCTTTTGGCCGCTCTTGCAGCGGTGACAGTTTTTGGCGGGACGGGCGGGAGCTGTGCGACGACATTCCCGTCCATCGAAGATCCGATTATGCAGGCACTGCCTCAGGAGGTGGCAACATCCGGCTCACAGCTTCTCTCAAAGGCCTCGGTGGGGGACATGGAATCGATCGACTTGCTTGCTGGGTCTCTGGAGGGAAACCAGCTGATTCTGGAGGGTGCGGCAGTGGTCCAGTGCGAGATATGGAAGGATGAGAACGGGGATTTGAGGCTCGGTCTCCTTGCTTATCTCAGTGAGGAGTGCGATGGGATTACCGTTGGGCATGGGTTTCCTGCGGTAGCTCTTTCGTCAAGCAGGCTTCTGGATGATGGTGGGGACACTCTGTCCCTAGAGGAGCTTCTAACTCGGTATGAGGGCGGCGGTCCTTTCAAGGCTGATCTGAAGATTTCTCTCATGAAGGGGTGGATGCGCGTCGACGAGCTTACGGTGAAGGAAAGGGCGGATCTTGACCCGTTGGACCCCGTACCATTTGTGAGCTGGAATGATTACTCCAGCCTGTGTCTGGCTCCGAAGTGCCGCGAGCGCTGGCTTATTCTTGACAAAACGAACGAAAGCCATATGTGGGGCTACATTATGGGCACAGCTGAGTTTCAAGAGGAAGGCGTGTGGTTCGCTACCTGCGCAGTAAAAGACGACTTGCGGGGTTGTCCTGTAGTTCATATGGTTAATGTCGATATCGATTCGACTCCTCAGGAGTGGGGCTCCCCATCTGATCCTGTCGAGCTGACAATAAGGTATGTGCCTTCCGGATTGGGGGACCACCACCTCGCCCTCGTCCGATGACCAGCGCAGGGGGTGCCGATGGCCACCATCCTCTATGTCGAGGACGACGCGGGGACCCGCGAGTCCGTGGCCGCCTGCCTCCGTGCGGCGGGGCACGGCGTCGTGCCCTTCGGGTCGGGTGCCGGTTTCCTCAGGGCCGTCGGTGCCGGAGGGTTCGACCTCGTCATCCTCGACATCGCCATGGCCGGCGCGGACGGGTTCGCCCTCCTCGAGCGTCTCCGCGCCGTCAGCGCCGTCCCCGCCATCATGCTCACGGCCCTTGTCGCCCCCGGCGACCGCTGTCGCTGCCTCGACGGGGGCGCGGACCGTTACCTCGAGAAGCCCGTCCCGGCGGCCGTCCTCGTGGCGGAGGTGGAGGCGCAGTTGAGGAGGGCATCGCTTCCCCCGGAGGCCCCGGTCGAGACACCCGGCGACCTCTCCTGGGACGCGTCGACGGCGTCGTGGTCCGTGCGGGGGCGGTCGGCCGGCCTGACGCGCACCGAGGGCGAGCTCCTGTCCGCGCTGTGCGCGAGGTTCGGCGCGGTGGTCTCCCGCCCCCAGCTCCTGCAGGAGGTCTGGGGCCTCTCGGCCGACGCGCCCACCCGGGTCCTGGACGAGACGCTGCGGCGTCTCCGGGCGAAGCTCCTGCGGGCCGATTCCTCGGTGGCCCTGGAGACCGTCTGGGGCGTGGGTGTGCGGGCCGTCGAGCGAGAGCTGCCGTGAGTCCGCTTGCCGCCCGGTCGAGGCGGCTCGTGGCTGGGGGTGTGGCGCTCGGCGCGGTGGCGCTGGCCCTGCTGTGGGCGGTCGGCCTTCAAGGTGTGGACGGCCCCGCTGTCGCGGCGGTGGAGCGGGCGCTGGGTCAAGGCGGCGCTGCCCGTTCCCACGAGGAGGCCCGGGCCCTGGCGCTCGACGACGCCTTGGAGGGGCGGGGCGGACCGGTCGCCCGGGCCTTGGCGGAGCGCGTGACGGCGGGCGACCGCGAGGGAGGGGACGACCCCGACGGGAGGGCGCCGCGCGACCGCGTGCGTGTGTACGACGGCGGGGCGGCCTGTCGGGCCGTCTGGAGCGTGCGGGCGGTGTCGGACCCTTCGGGGGCGGAGCGCGGGCTGGAGCTGGTGTGGGTGGACGTCTCCGCGGCATTTGGCGCGCACCGCCGCGACGTCGCGGTCGCGGGTGCACTGTGGGCGGGCCTCTCCGTGGCTGCGTGGCTCTCCTGCCGGCGGCTAGGTGTGGCTATCGACGGGGAGGCCGACCGGCAGCGCCTCTTCTACGCCCTTGCGGCCCACGACATCAAGGGCCCGCTCATGGCCGCCGACGCCGCCGTGGACGGGGCTGCGACCGGTATGGTGTCGGACCGGGAGGCTGCCGAGAAGGTCCACCGTGCGACGGCGCGCGTCCGGGAGCGCGCCGACCGCCTCCTTCAGGTGGCGTGGGCCGAGGAGGGCGCGCTGGAGAGCGACCCCCACAGGCTCGACGTGCGGGAGATGGCCTTCGACGCCGCTGCCGACAGGGGCCTGCCGCTCGGGCATGTGGACCTGCCGGTGCCTCTGGCCGTACTCGCCGACCCCGACCTTTCCGACGCCGCTGTGGGTGCGGTCCTCTCCGCCGCCTCCGACGACGCCGTGGTGACGGGGGCGTTCCGGTTCCGGGGCGCCTGCCGGCCGGAGGCCGGGTTGCGGGTGGACGACGCCGGCCTCGTCGCGGTCGAGGAGGACGGCCCCGCGTCCGGTGTCACGGCGATCCGGCTGGCCCGCAGGCTCATGGAGCTCCAGGAGGGCGAGCTGGAGGCCGACGGCGCGGGTGTCTCGCTCTGGTGGCCGGCGCAGGAGTGACGGCTTAGGACGTTGCGGCGTCGCATCCGGCCGCTCGTTGCACCCGACGGTTCGTTGCATGGGTGCCTGCCGCGCCTGACGGCTCGTTGTATGGAATTCCATGCAACGAGCCGCCGGACGGCGCGTCACCCCATACAACGAACGGCCGGACGAGCGACGGTCCATGCAACGAGCGGCCGGATGCAGCGAACGCGCGAGGGGCGTCGCGTGACGGCGGGAGTGCCCGGCTGGCGGGGCGGCTGCAACCCTCGGTACCCGCAGAACGTTCTGCGGGTGATTCTCGGCCGCCCCGTTACCCGCAGAAGCTCCTGCGGGTAGTTTTCTCCCCCGGAGGTACCCGCGGAAGTTTCTGCGGGTACTTTCCGTCGCTCTCGGCACCCGCAGAACGTTCCACGGGTGCTTCCGAGCCGTGTCACCACCCGCAGAAGGTTCTACGGGTGGTTTTCGCCGCTCTCGGCACCCGCAGAACGTTCTGCGGGCATTCGTCGACTCGGGGGTGGGTGTGACAGCGAACGCACCCGATCAAAGTGACAGAGAAAGAGCACGACCAAAGTGACGGCGGCCCACTCGTTGATGGTGGGACAAAAGTGCCCGACCATTGGGACAAAAGTGTCCGGGTGCTGGGACAACCCGATGCATGATCTCGGACCCATGGGCCGAAGGCCCCGCAGTCCCCTCACAGAGGCAGTCGCAGCCGGAACACCGACCCCTCGCCCGGGGCGCTCTCCAGCTCCACGGTGCCGCCGCACTGCTCCACCGCGTGCTTCACGATGGCCAGCCCCAGGCCCGTGCCGCCGGTCTCCTTGGACCGGCTCTTGTCCACGCGGTAGAAGCGCTCGAACACCTTGCCCTGCTCGTCGGGCGCGATGCCGCAGCCCTCGTCGCGCACCGAGACCACGGCCTCGGCCGCGGCGCCCGGCTCGCCGGGGTGGCAGTCCTTGGCCACGCCCACCGTCACCTGGGAGCCGGCGGGGCTGTAGCGCACGGCGTTCTCCACCAGGTTGGAGAGGGCCTGGTCGAGCAGCCGGGCATTGGCCTCCACCGTGATGGGCGACCCAAGGGCGCGGAGCCCCACCTCGGCGGCGTCGGCCACCGGGGCCATGCGGCGCAGGACGGAGCCGGCCAGGTCGAGGAGGTCGACGGGCCCCTGCTCGGCACCCAGGGGCTCGTCCATGCGCGAGAGGGTGAGCACGTCGTCGATGAGGGAGCGCATGCGCTGGGCCTCGTCGTGGATGATGTGGGCGAAGGCCCGCGTGTCGGCCTCGTCGGCGATGCCCTGGTCGATGATCTCGGCGTAGCCGGAGATGATCTGCAGCGGCGTCTTCATCTCGTGGGAGACGTTGGCCGAGAAGTCGCGCCGGATGGTGTCGGCGCGGGCCAGCTCGAGGTTCTGCTCCCTGAGGCGCGCCTGCTGGTCCTCGATGCGCTCGATGAGCGGGGCCACCTCCCTGTAGCAGTCCGGGGCGGCCAGGCCGTCGTCGAGGGCGGCGAAGGGCGCCACGATCCTCCGGGTGATGAGGCGCGACGCCACGGAGGCGAGCACGGCCACGGCTCCCATGACGGCGGCGGCCGGCAGCACGAACGAGCCGGCGAAGGCCACGAACGACTCGCGCTCCTCGGCGATGCGCAGCACGTCGCCGCCGGCGAGGCGCTTGGCGGCGTAGAGCATGTCGCGGCCCAGCGTGGCGGAGTGGCGGCTCACCGAGGCGGAGCCGGCCTTCTCGGCCTCGAGGACCTCGGGCCGGTCGCCGTGGTAGCCGGGGTCGTCGGCGGCGCTGTCGAAGAGCACCTCGCCGTCGGACGACACCAGGGTGTAGCGCTCGGGCCCGGGTAGCTGGGCCTCCAGCACGGTGAGGCGCCGGTCGGCGTCCATGGGCCCCAATGTGGCGCCGGCCTCCTCGGCCATGGCGGCGAGGCGCTGGGTCTCCCCGGTCTCGTGGGAGGCGTAGTACACGGCGGCGGTGCCGAGGAAGGCGGCGACCACGCAGGCGAGGGCCGACGCCACGAGGGCGGCGAACACCGTGGCGGAGAGGCGCCTGCGACCCGAGCGGCCCGTGCGACCCGCGCGGCGCCCGCGCCCGTCACCCATGGTGCCCGTCCCCGAGCCGGTATCCCACGCCGCGCACGGTCTCGACCGCACGCTCGGAGCCGGGCGCCGCTGCGGCGAGCTTCTGCCGCAGCGTCCGCACGTGCACGTCCACGGTCCGGGTGCCGCCGGAGAAGGCCACGTCCCACACGTCGGCGAGCAGGCGGTCGCGCGAGAGCACGCGGCCGGGCGAGGCCATGAGGGTCTTGAGCAGGTCGAACTCCTTGGGCGTGAGGAGCACGGGGGCGCCGTCGGCGCTCACGGTGTGGCGGCCCTCGTCGAGCACGATGCCGCCGAACGAGAGGCGCCCGGGCTCCTCCACCCCCTTGCCCGAGGCCGACCGGGAGCGGCGCAGCAGCGCCCGCACGCGGGCCAGCAGCTCCACCATGCCGAAGGGCTTGGCGAGGTAGTCGTCGGCGCCCAGGTCGAGCCCGTAGGCCTTGTCGAGCTCGTCGCCCTTGGCCGTGAGCATCATGACGGGGACGTCCCGGGTGGCGGGCTCGCCCCTCAGGCGTCGCAGCACCGTGAGGCCGTCCACGTCCGGCAGCATGATGTCGAGGAGCACGAGGTCGGGCACGGAGTCCGCGCAGGCGTCGAGGAACTCCCGCGCCGACGAGAACCCCTCGGCGCGGATGCCCGTCTGGGCGAGCGTGTAGAGCGTGAGCTCGAGGATGCGTGGGTCGTCCTCGAGGTAGTAGACCGTGGCCTCCGCCATGGGTTCCTCCTCCGGCAGTGTGCGGGCTGCCCCCATCCTAGTCTGGCGGCGCGTCAGCCGAACCGGCCGGCAACATAATCGGCGCAACGCGGGTCGGAGGGGCTCGTGAACAGCGTCTCGGTGGGGCCGGCCTCCACCATCTCGCCCAGCAGGAAGAAGGCGCAGGTGTCGGAGATGCGCAGGGCCTGCAGCATGTTGTGGGTCACCATCACCACGGTGTAGGAGCCCTTGAGCGAGATGACGAGCTCCTCGATCTTGGCGCAGGAGATGGGGTCGAGGGCGCTCGTGGACTCGTCGAGGAGCAGGACCTCCGGCTGGGCCGCCAGGGCGCGGGCGATGCACAGGCGCTGCTGCTGCCCGCCGGAGAGGCCGAGGGCGCTCCTCCCGAGACGGTCCTTGACCTCGTCCCAGAGGGCGGCGTCGCGCAGGGCCTGCTCCACGCGGCCCTCGAGCTCGCCCCGGTCGCGGGTGCCGTGGGTGCGCGGGCCGTAGGCCACGTTGTCGAAGACCGACATGGGGAAGGGGTTGGGCTGCTGGAACACCATGCCCACGCGACGGCGCACCTCCTGCGCGTCGAGGTCCCGGTAGACGTCGGCGCCGTCGAGCGTCACGAGCCCCGAGACCGAGCAGCCCGGCGAGAGCTCGTTCATGCGGTTGAGCGTCCTGAGCAGCGTGGACTTGCCGCAGCCCGAGGGGCCGATGAGGGCGCAGACCCCGTTCTCGGGGAACGACAGGCTCACGTCCCTGAGCACGTGGGCGGTGCCGTAGGACAGGTCGAGGTGGGACACGTCCATCTTGGCCCGGGCATCTGCCCGGGGGCCGGCGTCGGGGGCGATCTCGGCGACGGCTGAGGGGAAGGCCGCGGCCCCGGGCCGCGCCAGCGTGGGCTCGAACATCAGTGGGATCCCTTCAGGAGCCTCATGGTGAGGTTGGTGGCAAGGTTGATAACAAGGACCAAGGCGAGCAGGACGACCGCGCAGGCGTAGGCCTCGTCCACGTGCAGGCCCTCGTTGGCGAGCACGTACATGTGGGTGGCGAGGGTGCGGCAGGAGTCGAGCAGCGCACCCGGCCCCTGGCCGAGGAGGTCGGGGACCTGGGCCACGGTGCCGGCGGTGAAGAGCAGCGCGGCGACCTCGCCCACGCAGCGGCCGAGGGCCAGCAGGGCTCCCCCGGCGATGCCGGGCGCCGCGCTCGGCAGCACGCAGCGAACCACGGTGCGCAGGCGCCCGGCACCCAGGGCGAAGCTCCCATGGCGCCAGGACTGCGGCACGGCCATGAGGGCCTCCTCGGTGGTGCGCACGATCACGGGAAGCACCATGAGGGCGAGGGTCGCGGCGCCCGAGGCGAGGGAGAGCCCCCAGCCGAGCACGCCTGTGAAGAACAGGAGGCCGAAGAGCCCGTACACGATGGAGGGCACGCCCTGGAGCGTCTCGCAGGTCAGGCGCACGACGGCGACGAGGCGCGAGCCGGGCCTGGCGTACTCCACCAGGTAGACGGCGGCGGCCACGCCCACGGGCACGGCCACGCCCAAGGAGACGGCGGCCATGAGCAGCGTGGAGACCAGGGCCGGCATGAGCGAGACGTTCTCGGAGGTGTACTCCCACGCGAACAGGTCGGCCGTGATGTGGGGGACGCCCCGGACGAGGACGAACCCCACGAGGCAGGCCAGCACCGCGAGGGTGAAGGCGGCCCCGAGGCCCACGAGGGCCCGGAGGGCGAGGGCCGGCAGGTCGCGGCGGGCGCGGGGTGCCGGGGCGGCGACGGCGTCGCAGGCTGCGGGGCTCACGGGGCGCTCCTCTCGGTCTTGAGGGTGTGGAACAGGGCGCAGACGAGCATGACGAGCACGAAGAGCACGACGCCGGTGGCGATGAGGGCGCCGCGGTGCAGGTCGGCGGCGTAGCCCATCTCGAGCACGATGTTGGCCGTGAGGGTGCGCACGCCGTCGAGGACCGACCCGGGGACCTGGGGCTGGTTCCCGGCCACCATGACCACGGCCATGGTCTCGCCCATGGCACGGCCCACGCCGAGCACGACGGAGGCGAGGATGCCCGAGGCCGCGGCCGGCACCACCACGGTGAAGACGGCGCGCTCGTGGCTCGCCCCCACGGCCACCGCGCCCCGGTAGTAGGACTCGGGCACGGCGTCGAGCGCGTTCTTGGAGACGGTGACCACGGTGGGCAGGATCATGACGCCCAGGAGGACGGAGGCGGCCAGGAGCGACAGGCCGCGGCCGCCCATCTCGGTGCGGATGAAGGGCACGAGCACCATGAGGCCGAAGAAGCCGTAGACCACCGACGGGATACCGGCGAGCAGGTCGATACCGCCCTTGAGCGGGGCCGACAGCCTGCCACCTGCGAACTGCGAGAGGTAGATCGCGGTGAGGACGCCGGCGGGCACGCCCACGACGAGGGCGCCGGCCGTGACGTAGACGCTGCCCACGAGCATGGGGAAGATGCCGTAGAGGCCGCTCGTGGGCCTCCAGGTGCTGCCGAACAGGAAGTCGGGCAGCCCTATCTCGGCCATGGCGGGGATGCCGTTGGCGAAGAGGAAGATGCAGATGAGCGCGACGGCGGCCACCGAGACGAGGGCCGCCGCCCCGAAGACGGCGCGGGCCGCGCGCTCCTTGAGGAGGCTGGTGTTCACGGCGTCGCCCTCAGCCCCGGACGTCGGCCCACGAGGTGACGTCGCCCGCGAAGAGGTCGCGTACCTGCTGCGTGGTCAGGTTCCGGACCGTCTGGGAGGGCGCCACGATCACGGCGATGCCGTCGAGGGCCACCGGGGAGGCCGAGAGACCCTTGGCGGACTCGCTGTCCTTGAGGGCGCGGGAGGCCATGCCAATGTCGGCGGTGCCGTCGGCGGCCATGGTGATGCCGGTGGTGGAGTCCGAGGTCTGGACCTCGACGGTGACGGCCGGGTTGGCGTCCTTGTAGGCCTCGGCGATCTTCTCGGCCACGGGGGCGACCGAGGAGGAGCCGGCGACGACCACCTTGCCGGAGGCGCCGGAGGGGGTGTAGGGGGCGCCGTCGGCGACGGCCACGTAGCCGGCCCCCTCGGCGACCTTCTGGCCCTCGGCGCTCTCGGCGAAGGCGATGAAGTCGCGGGCGGCGTCGGAGAGGCCGTCCTTGGTCACGAGGTTGAGGGGGCGCGAGAGCCTGTAGGAGCCGTTCTTGACGTTGGCGGGCGTGGCCTCCACGCCGTCCACGGCCACGGCGCGCACGGCGTCGGACAGGGAGCCCATGGAGACGTAGCCGATGCCGTCGGGGTCGCCGGCCACGGAGGTGAGCATGACGGAGGTGGAGTTGGTGATCACGGCGTCGCTGGCGGTGAGGTCCACGGGGGCGCCGTCGGAGGCCTTCTCCTCGAGGCCCACGAGCTCCACGAACGCGCTGCGGGTCCCGCTGCCGTCCTCCCGGGAGAAGACGTTCACGGTGCCGCCGCTCTCGGCGGCGGCCTGGGGCTGTCCGCAGGCGACGAGGCTCACGGCGCAGAGGGCCGCGGCGAGGGCGCCGGCGATGCGGCGGGTGCGGGTGTGCATGGCAGTCCTTTCATCGGGGGTGAGATGCCAGACCGATGATGGGGTGCGCACATCAAGGCGCCGTCAGCCCAATGAAAAGTCTCTGTAAAGGCCGGGGGAGTGTCTCGACCGGAGCCGTCCGGCCGCTCGTTGCATCCGGAGGCTCGTTGTATGGGTGCCTGCCGCGTCCGACCGTTCGTTGTATGGAATTCCATGCAACGAACGGCCGGATGACCCGGCACCCATACAACGAGCGGCCGAATGAGGAGTGGGCCATGCAGCGAACCGTCGGATGCAACGAACGCGCGGGGGAGGGCATGTGACGGCGAAAGAGTCCGACCAGGGTGACGGAGGTTCAAACGCTGACTGTGGGACAGAAGTGCCCGACCATTGGGACAAAAGTGTCCGGGTGGTGGGACAGAGCGCCACTCGCAGAGCCCCAACTACCGAGATGTGCCCCTAAGCAATCCCGGAGAAGGGTCACAGGCGGTCCGGGGCTGTGCATCGAAAGAAGGCATCTGAGAAAGGCGGCGCGTACCGCCAGATACGCGCCGCCTTTCGAATTGCCTTCGACGATGCACAGCCCCGGACCTCACACGCCGAAGGCCCTACTCCTCCCAGAACCCTGCGCGGTAGTTCTTGAACACCACGCCGTCGCTCTCCTGGGTGGCGTCGAGGTCCACGTCGGCGGTGATGCGGAAGTCGTGGTCGCCGTCGGCGTCCGAGAAGATCTGGCGCACGTGCCACACGTGGCCGGACTCCTCGTCGTCGGTGTCGATGTCGAAGAACGCCGAGGAGCGCGCGTCGCCGTCCAGCAGGATCTCGCCGTGCTCGGCGTAGAGGCGGTCGAGCACCTGGCGCCACACGCGCTCGCCGTAGCCCCAGTCGGCGTCCAGCTCGCCCAGGGTCGCGGCGTCGCGGCGCGCGGCCAGGGTCTGGCGGCGGAACAGGGCGTTGCGCACCAGCAGGGTGAGGCCGCGGCGGTCCTTGACCACGGCGTCGGAGGCCACGAAGGCGCCGGGCCCACCGTCCTCCTCCTCCTCGCCCGCGGCCTCCCAGGCGTCCACGAGGCTGGAGTCCACCGAGCGGACCATGAGGCCCAGCCAGGCGCAGATCTCGTCCAGGCGCCCGTCGCGCTTCTCGGGCGGCACGGTGCGGTCCAGGGTGCGGTAGGCCTCCGAGAGGTAGCGCAGCAGGATGCCCTCGAACCTCGCGATGCCCAGCGCCTGCACGTAGCTCTTGAAGTCGTTGGCGCTCTCGAGCATGGCGCGCAGCACGCTCTTGGGCCGGAGGCTGAAGTCGCGGGCCCAGGGCACCTCGCGGCAGTACATCTCGAACGCCGCCTCGAGCTCGTCGGCAAGGGGCTTCTCGTAGTCGACGTCGGCGAGGAGCTCGATGCGCTCCTCGTAGTCCACGCCCTCGGCCTTGAGGCGCTGGTTCTCGGCCTCCTTGGCCTTTCTGAGCTGGGCGCGCAGGATCTGGTAGGGGTCCTCGAGGGTGGCCTCCACCATGGAGACCACGTCCAGGGCGTAGGAGGGGTCCTCGGGGTCGAGCAGCTCGAGGGCGGCCAGCAGGAACGGCGAGAGGGGCTGGTCGAGGGCGAAGTCCTCGGGCAGCTCGCGGGTGAGGGCGTACACGGGGCCGTCCTCGCCGTCCTCGCGCACCACCACGCCGGTGTCGATGAGGGTGGCGAAGACCTCGTCCGCCCGCGCCTCCAGGGCCTCCTTCTGCTCGGGGGTCTGCAGGGAGTCCTGGATGATGCGCGAGACGGCGGCCCGGGCGTCGCCGCCGCGGCCCACGACCTCGAGCACCATGGAGTGCGTGACGTCCATGCGCGGCGTGAGCTTCTCGGGGACGGACTCCACCAGGCGCTCGAACGTGCCCTCGTTCCAGTTGACGAAGCCCTCGGGCGGCCGCTTCTTCTTCACGCGGCGGCGCTTCTTGGGGTCGTCGCCGGCCTTGGCGAGTGCCCGGGCGTTCTCGATGTCGTGCTCGGGGGCCTCGGCCACCACGACGCCCTCGGTGTCGAAGCCCGAGCGCCCGGCTCGGCCGGCGATCTGGTGGAACTCGCGGGAGCGCAGGCGGCGCTGCCGGTGCCCGTCGAACTTGGTGAGCTGCGTGAACACAACGGTGTGGATGGGCACGTTGATGCCCACGCCCAGGGTGTCGGTGCCGCAGATCACAGGCAGCAGGCCCTGCTGGGCCAGGCGCTCCACGAGCAGGCGGTAGCGCGGCAGCATGCCGGCGTGGTGCACACCCACGCCGCTGGCCAGCAGGCGCTTGAGGATCTTGCCGAAGGCCGTGGAAAAGTTGGTGCCGCGGCAGGCCTCCTGGATGCGCTTGCGCTGCTCCTTGGTGGCGATGCCGAACGACGAGAGCGCCTGGGCGGAGTCGAGCGCCGCCGCCTGGGCGAAGTGCACGATGTAGAGGGGCCCCTCGCCGTCGCGCAGGGCGAGCTCCACCGTGGCCTCGAGCGACGTCATGGCGTAGCGGTAGCTGAGCGGCACGGGCCTCTCGGCGTCCATGATGCGGTCCACGTCGCGGCCGCTCATGCGCTCCATGAGGGCCACGATGTCGTCCATGTCGCCCAGCGTGGCGCTCATGAGCAGGAACTGCGTCTGGGGTAGGCAGAGCAGCGGGATCTGCCAGGCGCGGCCGCGGTCGGGGTCCGAGAAGAAGTGGAACTCGTCGGCGGCGACGCTGGAGATGTCGGCCGCCTCCCCCTCGGCCAGGGCGCGGTTGGCCAGGATCTCGGCCGTGCAGCAGACGATGGGGGCGTCGGGGTTGATCTGCACGTCGCCCGTGAGCATGCCCACGAGGTCGCGGCCGAAGAGGTCCACGAGGTCGAAGAACTTCTCGGACACGAGGGCCTTGATGGGCGCCGTGTAGTACGAGGTCTCGCCGCGGGCCACCGCCATGAAGTGCATCCCCAGGGCCACGAGGCTCTTGCCTGAGCCCGTGGGCGTGCCCAGCACCACGTGGTCGCCCATCATGAGGGCCATGAGGGCCTCCTCCTGGTGGGGCCAGAGCTCGATGCCGCGGCCCGCGCACCAGTCGAGGAACGCGTCGAAGCAGTCCTCGCGGGTGAGCGTCTCGCGTCCGTTGAGCTCGAGGGCGAGCTCCCCCAGCTCCCCGAACTCCTGGGGGGAGACGATCTCTGATGCCATGGGCCTGCCTTTCGCAGCGGATTCGACGTCGGCCTCCCATGGTACGCCGCCGGGACGGCCTGTCCTACAATGTTGGGTTCAGACCGCGTACAGACCGCACACCCCGGCACCGTCACCCAAGGAGCCCCCATGGCCGAGAAGCGCGACTTCCTCGACGACATCATCGACATCTCCCAGGACTTCCAGGCCATCCGGAACCCCCTGGCCGACATCGCCAACACCCTGGCCGCCAAGCCCGGCGAGGTCCCCGTGTGGAACCCGGCCGACTACAAGGAGCGGCCGCGGGCGGCCACGCCGTCGTGCACCAGCTGCAAGTCGCGCGACGCCTCCACCTGCACGCGCTGCGTGAACGTGTGCCCCAAGGGCGCCATCACCGTGGACGACGGCGCCATCGAGATCGACGACACCTGCATCAAGTGCGGCCTGTGCGTCTCGGTGTGCCCGAGCGAGGCCTACCACACGCGCGAGATCAACACCGTCAAGCTCTACGACCGCATCGCCGGCGCCGCAGCCAGCCACGAGACCGCCTACGTCACGTGCACCCGGGCCCTCGGCCGCCTGCCCCGTGAGAACGAGGTCGTGCTGCCCTGCGTGGGCGTCGTGCCCTCCGAGACGTGGTTCGCCCTCATGACGCGCTTCCCCAACGTCTCCGTGTACCTGCCCCTCGGCATCTGCGACCGCTGCCGCACCACCACGGGCGAGCAGACCTACTGCGACATGATCTCGCGCGCCGAGACCTGGGCGGGCTTCGGCCTGGACCTCGTGGTGGACGAGGACGACCTCACCTGCGAGGTGCGCCGCAGCTGGCAGCGCAAGGAGTTCGTGGACAACATCATGAAGAGCGGCGAGCGCCTCGTGAGCCGGACCAACCCCGTGCTCACCGCCGCCAAGCGGGTGCGCGGGCTCCTCGACGCCCACAAGCGGCAGATGGACCAGGTGCAGCACGCCCTGGACAAGGCCGTGGGCGTCACCAACGCCAAGAACCGCCGCCGCGTGCTCACCGACCGCCGCAAGCAGCTCATGGGCGCCCTCCAGAAGCACCCGGAGCTGGCCGGCAACATCGACCTGTACCGGCCGGTGTGCGACATGGGCCTCTGCACGCTCTGCGGCAAGTGCGAGGACGTGTGCCCGGTGCGCTGCATCCAGATCGGCGAGGACGGCCGCTGGAGCGTCGAGCCGGAGTTCTGCGTGCAGTGCGGCGCGTGCGAGCACGTGTGCCCCACGGGCGCCATCGAGTACGAGTTCTCCGACGCCGAGGAGCTCGTGCTCCCCGACGAGGAGGAGAAGGACCGCCGCGAGCGCGACGCGGAGTCCAAGGCGGAGCTCGAGAGGCTCAAGCAGCAGGGCCGTGAGTCGATGATGCGGGGCCTCGACATGCTGGAGCGCATCTCCGGCTCCCTGGGGGACGGCGAGGACTAGGGGCGAGGCTTCGGGGCAGGATGCCAGGAGAGGGTGAGAGTGTCGCCCTCAAAGAAAGCCGCACCTTCTTGAAGTGCCTGGATGTGGCTTAAAAGGTCGAGGGATGCATCTCGTGCCGCATTCGCCGACGGTTTCGGATCGAACCGGATGGTCAGGCGCGTCCTGTCGACCAGCCGTTGTGCGCGGTTCGCCGACTCGGTATCTCCCTCCAGCGCAATAGAGTACGGGTGCAGCCCGTATCGGGTCATCCAGTCGCTTACGGTTGCAAGGCTCTGGGCCGTTAACGCCGCATCGGCCCATGCGAGGGAAGGCCCATTATGCGAGGGCTCGCTTTTCGACCAGGCAGAGGCCGCTGCTTCGTCGCTTATATAGGGCCATAGGTCCAATACCTGCATCTTGACGGGAATCGTTCCGTCCTCAACCCAAGCGAGCCGCCCGAGGTCTTCGACAAGGGACTGGATGCGGTGAATCTCTTCATGAACCATGTCCGAGGACTCCTCGGTCGTCATGGTTCCGTCTTCTACCGCCTCTATGCATCCTTGGATGGCCATAAGGGGCTCCTTCACATTGTGGGCACCAAGGACGTAGCGAGCCCGCAGGTCCCTCTCCTCCGCCTCCATCCTTCGGCGCTCTTTCCGCAGCAACCCGTAGAAGACGACGAGCCATACCGAGGCGGCGCATGCCGCAAGGGTCCCGGAAAAAAGAACGGTGGCGACGGCTTGGGTCATGTCGACCGAGACGATCCAAAGGCCTGGCCCGTAAAGGGGCTCCAGGGGGCCTTCCTGGAGGTAGTACCAGATCGAGGGTATTCCAGACGGGGTGTCGAGAGACAGTATCGTGCGTCGGGGGAGTGCGTTGCCACTCCGCTCATGGGCCACTACGACGGACGCTACGTTGGCGATCGTCGGGTCCTCGGATAGCGCCGAGGCATCCGTAAGAAGGGTCCTGACGACGGTAGGGCGCCAGGAACCGGGCTCGGCCCTCTCGTCAAGGCACCATCGAAGTGTCTGGGTGGCTTGAATCTCTGAGTAGAGGAGGGGGGCGACAAGGGTGAGTACGACGAGTGCCGCTGCGGCTACGAGCTGCGCCCACCACAGGCATTTCCCAAATGTGCAAGATTGACTTTTAGTGGTGCTGCTCATGGCTCCTCCTTTCGGGTGAGACGGACGCCTCTCCCCCAAAGTGTTTCGATGGTCACGGTGCTGGCGGTGGTGTCGAGCTTGATGCGCAATCGGCGAAGCGTCTCATCGGCCACCCGTGACTTAGATTCACGCGGATAGCCCCACACCTCGTGGAGAAGGTCGGAACGGGTGACGACCGCCCCTTCGAGTTTTACGAGGTACTCCAGAAGCCGGGACTCTTGGGAGGAGAGGGGGAGTTCCTTGTCTCCTACCGTCCATATGCAGTTGTTCTTAAGGCGGAGTGGTCCGAATGAGGGGGCGGGAGCCGGTCCTTTTACGGTTGGGCCACGCCTGAGAAGGGCATCCACGTGAGCGGCTATGATTCGAGGGCTCACAGGTTTGCAAAGATAGGCATCCGCTCCCTTTGACAGACTCACGCACTGCGTCAGCTCGGTGTCGTCCCCGGTAAGTACGAGAACGGGGGCCGGGGTGAGAGTTCGAAGCGTTTCGAGCAACCGGGCTCCGGAATTGTCCGGAAGACCGAGGTCGATCAACGCGATGTCGAATCGTTCGTTTGGAATCGCGGCGTAAAGCTCGCAAGCGGTCGACAAGGGAAAAACCTGATGGCCCGCATCCTCTAGATACCGTGCCACGACGGTCCGGGTCGGCATGTGGTCCTCGACGTAGAGAATGCGGGCCATGGCTACCTCTTAGGCTCGGATGTACCGGAATGCGTAGGAGTAGACCTGGGTGCTAACCTGTCGCGAATAGACGCTCCGCACTCCGTTTACCGTTCGGTATGTCGTGTAGGGAGTGCACTTGTACTTAACGTTCTGCTGGGCAAGGCAATAGACTCCGGCGGGGATGTTGACACTATAGGCGGTGACGGTCGAGGCCCTTTGGCCCAATGGACAGGCAACCGAGACGGTGCCCCACGGTGCCGAGAAGGTGAACGACACGCTCCTCGTTCCTCCGCTGTTTGGGATGATGTAGATGGAACCTCCACCGGCGATCATGACTCCGCCGCTTGGCTGTCCGCTCACCGTTCGATAACCGCTGTCCTTGTATTGGGGGGGACTCGTAGACGTTGTCGTAGGTCGGACGAGAGGAAAGGGTGGAGGCGTTTTCTGCGTCCATGGACATAAGACTGCGGATAAGCTCGTCGCCCTCGGCGTGAGTTTTGGAGTCGAGCGCCCTGTCGAGCTCCGTCGCCGAAAGCGAAGGGTCGACAAGCACAGTCGTCTCGGCGCCCTGGATGCTCGCCTGGGTGGCCAGTGCGAGGTGCGGGGCAGCGATCAGAGATGTCGCGATGACGGCGCCGCCGGCAAGGAACGCCCTGCGGCTCAGGGGGAGCGAATTGCTCATCTCGAACCTTTCTTCTGTGTACGGGCTCTTGGTGCCTGCAGGCGTCTGGCAACAATCTTATAAAAGAAAGTAATTCAGACTGGCCAAAGAAATGCCACAGGTCGGGTTTGGGGACGCTCTCGGTGAAGCAACGGACGCTGGGCGCGGGAGGCGCCACCGCGCCCGGGCGCCGCCGCGCGGGGTACAGTGGGAGGAGCACCCTCCAGAAAGGAACCCCCGTGTCTCTCTCCATCGGCATCGTCGGGCTGCCCAACGTGGGCAAGTCCACGCTCTTCACGGCCCTCACCAAGCGCGCCGGCCTGGCCGCCAACTACCCCTTCGCCACCATCGAGCCCAACGTGGGCATCGTGGACGTGCCCGACGCCCGCCTGGGCGAGCTCGCCGCCATCGTGAGCCCCGACCGCATCGTGCCGGCCACCGTGGAGTTCGTGGACATCGCCGGCCTCGTCAAGGGCGCCAACGCCGGCGAGGGCCTGGGCAACCAGTTCCTGGCCAACATCCGCGAGACCGATGCCATCTGCGAGGTCGTGCGCTACTTCTCCGACCCCGACGTCGTGCACGTGGACGGCCGGGTGGACCCCGCGGCCGACGCCGACACGATCATGACCGAGCTGATCCTCGCCGACATCGCCACGCTGGACAAGCAGCTGCCCAAGCTGGAGAAGGAGGCCCGCCGCGACAAGGAGCTGGCCCCCAAGCTCGCCGTGGCCCAGCGCCTGCTGGCGTGGCTCAACGACGGCAAGCGCGCCGCGGCCATGGACATGATCGACGACGAGCGCGCCGCCGCCAAGGAGCTGTTCCTGCTCACCATGAAGCCGGTCATCTACGTGGCCAACGTCGACGAGGACAAGGTGGGGGAGACCCCCGCGCCCATCGACGGCCAGACCCCCATCCCCATCTGCGCCGAGGTGGAGGCCGAGCTCGCCGAGCTGGGCGACGAGGAGGCCAAGGACTTCCTGGAGAGCCTGGGCCTGGAGAGGAGCGGCCTCGAGACGCTGGCGCAGACCGCCTACCGCACGTTGGGCCTGCAGAGCTACTTCACCGCCGGCCCCATGGAGGTCAAGGCGTGGACCATCCCCGTGGGCGCCAAGGCCCCGCAGGCCGCCGGCGTGATCCACTCGGACTTCGAGCGCGGCTTCATCAAGGCCGAGGTCGCCAGCTACGAGGACTACGTGGAGCTGGGCGGCGAGGCCGGGTGCCGCGCCCAGGGCAAGCTGCGCATGGAGGGCAAGGACTACGTGGTGCAGGACGGCGACGTGATGCACTTCCGCTTCAACGTGTAGGGGCTGCGGGGTCTTCGGCTCCCGTGTCCGGGCGTATGCATCACGGGGGCTCCGGCTCGGCTCCGTGGCCCGTATCTGGCGATACGTGCCCCGGGCCGAGAGGTCGCCTCCTTTGATGCATACGCCCGGACCGCCTGTGGCCCCGCTGCCGGGATGGCTTAAACGCGCCCGTCTGAGGCTGGGGCTCTGCGAGTAGT
>ERZ808035.599-NODE-599-length-29099-cov-10.128144_pt1 | contig 29099 bp, 26 predicted proteins | sample MGYA00380189_ERZ808035 | MGnify/ENA primary metagenome ERZ808035 (study PRJEB31490, sample SAMN06133407) | mouse gut metagenome | isolation source: M5_1 | host: mice | place: China: Chengdu | collected 2015-05 ...
CCATAACGGTACTGTTTTTTATTTTATATTTTATCAAAGAAAGGAATCAGAATTATGAAAATCACAAAGGAAACAATAATCAGAACCGTGCTGCTTGCAGCAGCGCTTATCAATCTTGTTTTAAACGCAATGGGCAAAAATACATTGCCCTTCACCAATGAGGAAATCAGCGAGGCAATCTCTGTCCTATTTGCCGTTGTTACCTCAGTGATTGTCTGGTGGAAAAACAACAGCTTCACTCCTGCAGCAATCAGCGGTGATGAGCTGATGCAGTCCCTGAAAATCGGAGGCGAGGGTAGTGAGCTGTTCTATTACAATCAGAATAACTATAGCAATGTTAAGTATGATAACCCAAATACAAGCAAGGTTGAAACAATCAGCTCAAGCGGATGCGGTGTTGCATCAGCCTGTATTGTTTTTAATACCCTTGCAGGCAAGGAGCTTTACTCAATCAAGTCTATGGCAGAGTTCAGCCTGAAGAACGGTGCAAGGGATAATTCAGGCACAAATATGCTGACTCTCCTCAAGGCTCTGTGCCGAGAGAATAAGGCGCTTTCATACAAGACCACAAACAGCATTGACGAGCTTAAAAATCACCTCAGAAACGGCGGTATGGCGATTGCCAACCAGGGCGACTGCTACAATGTGTTCAGCACTGCAGGACACTACGTTGTGCCTTGGAAAATGAGTGGATATAACATCAATGTTGTAGATCCTCAGATGTACAGCGGAAAATACAACGCTTACAGCAGACCGCAGAGAATTGTATCCAAGACAGACACTGGTGCAATTGTCCACCCGGCTCAACTGGACAGAGCCTGCAGTGACAGAAATCCAAGGTATTATCTGATTACATACACACCGCCGAAAACAGCACAAAAGCCTGTTTACAATGCAGGCAGCAAGTACAAGCTCACAGCAGCAGTCAACGTCTGGACAAGACCAACAACATCCTCACAAATCAAAAAGGTGAAGAACCTCACAGCCGACGGCAGAAAGCACGCAACAAGCAAAAACCTGAATGCAAATGCTGTCCTCAAAGCAGGCACAGTTGTTGATGCAGATGCAGTGTCAACCGACACCGCAGGCAACATCTGGCTTAAAATCCCAAGCGGTTATATTCCTGTTTATTACAAGGGTAAAAAGAGAGCGAATTGGTATAACAAGTAAATAATTAAACAAATCCCACTGAGAGCAATTCTGCTCAAGGTGGGATTTGTTGTTTGTTCTGTTGTTATCTTAAAAATGTATAAACAATATGTTACTTTAAATAAAAACGGTAACTGTATTATTGAATACGGCAACAAGCAAAAAAGCAGAATTTTGTTAGCCCTTTTGGCGAGGTGAACAAAATGACTGCAACAGAAGGTTTAAAAATTTATTTTAAAAATGAACTTGTCAGCAAGCGTGCAGAGCTGGGAATATCCCAGGAGCAAATGGCAGAGCGTTTAAATATCTCGCTGCGTTCATACTCGAATCTTGAACACGGTGTATACTGCTGCTCCCTGTCTTCATTTATCAACTATGTAAATAATTGCGGAGTTGATAAGGATAAACTGTTTTTGGATATATCAGAGATACTTAATAATTGTTATGAATAAAAATAAGTACTTTAAAATATGTGTTACTTATTGTGATACTTTGTCTGCAATACACCGATATTACTTGAATTGTATAGCATTGGAAATCGTGTAGTGCTTCAACGAGTACTCTGGGGTTCGAATCCCCACATCTGCGCCATTAAAAAAGCAAGCACTTTTGTGCTTGCTTTTTTAATCGTATAATAAATGGGATTCGAAGACGTGGCTCTGAATTTACCGTGCAGCTTGCTGCTGGGTGAATTCAGGAGAATGCTCCGTTGGAGCTTTCGATAGCAAGAGGAGAATCCCCACATCTGTGCCCAAAAAATGCAGTAACACTTTTGTGTTGCTGCATTTTTTATTATTGACATCCGTGAGGGTCATTTTGCGTTTTTACTGAAGTTTTGCGTATTTTTTCAAGTGCCTTGTAAAATGTTTTGATTATGTTATAATCGAATTGACAAATAGTAATTTATAGAGATGTTAAGAAAATGGGCTTAAATTCCATATAAAATTGGTAGAATAAGCTTGGAAAAGCATATATACTTTTAGTGAAAGGAGAAAACTTTATTATGGAAATAGGAAATAAAATATCAGAATTGAGAAAAAAGAATACTCTTTCACAAGAAAAATTAGCAGAAAAGATAGGTGTTACCAGACAAACAATATCTAAATGGGAATTAGGAGAAACAAGTCCTGATTTAAAACAAGCAAATTTATTAGCCAAAATCTTAAAAGTAAGTTTAGATGAGCTTGCTAACAATGATGTAGAGCTTGTATGTAATGATAATCTAAAAGATGATGTGTTTAAAGAATTGATAGGAAAAAAATGTTATCTTAATATTGAAGAAGATTTTTTCGATTTATATTTAAACTATGATACACCTGTAAAAGTAATTGATGTGAATAATGATTTTATTAAAATTGAATATCAAAAAAAGACAGAAAAAAGTATAACTTTAATTGATATGGATTTAATAATATCAATTAAAGTTATAGAGGAGGAATAGTATATGGAATGGGTAATTGTCTTTTTAATAGTTGTAATTTACTGCAGCCTTTCTTTTAAACTAGATAAAATAATAAAAAAACAAACCCAATACACCAAAAAGGAGTTTCCATCTTTAAAAAAGCTAATTGGTAAAAATATAAGCATTAAAACGAATGATGAATCAAGTTTAGTGTTTGGTAATGAAACAAAAGGAATATTAAAACATTTTAATGATGAATGGATCGTAATAGAAACTATAAATAAAAAAAGTAAAAAAGAACAATATTATTATAAACTTAATAATATTGCTTCGATTGATGTAGTGGAAAAATAGCGTTATTATAAAAAATTAGTGTAATTGCAACACAAAATTGCAATTTGACAGTTGCTACGATAAGTAGCATAAATGTAAAGTCGTGTTGCTGTTAATTTTTGATGTTTTATAGTAGCATTAGTCAGAAGGGAGTTGATGACTTATGACATTAGGTCAAAAATTAAAAGAAATAAGAAAGAAATTTGGATTATCCCAAGAACAGCTTGCTGAAATTATGAATGTTTCTAGACAAGCAATAACAAAATGGGAAAATGATAGAGGAACACCGGATGTAAGTAATTTACAAGAATTATCTAAAATATTTGGTATAACAGTTGATTATCTATTAAATAATGAAAATCAGTTGCCTGCATTGTCTATGAGAAAAGTTTTAGATAGGGATAAGTACAAAAATAAAATATCCTCATATTCTACGATATTAAAAGAATACTATGCTGAACCTTATGAGGTATATAATTTAGTAAGAAGAAAGAAAATGACAAAGTTAGAATGGATATTAGATTTATTTACTTGGGGTATTCATGATGATATTGATGGTATAAGCAATTTATCACCATATTATTTGGTAAAAAAAGATAGCTTAAAACTCTTGGTAAATATTAAAGATTGGGTTTTGGAAGTTATAGAACTGCCGAGTAATATAAATGATAAAAAGTTTTCTTATGGAAACAATAAGTTTATTAATTGTGGTAAATTAAAATTAGACTAACAAATTTCAATTTGTTTTTGCATACATAATAAATTAAAAGGTAGATACATGGTGATTTTCCATGTGTCTACCTTCATTTTTCTATTGCATTTAACGGGCGGTTTTGATTTTTGTGAAAAAATCCCCCGAAAACTGTTGACGCAAAATAGAGTATGACGAATGCTCTAATCGGATATTAAAATGATATGTCCGAACATTCTGCCTTTAATTTTTTGAATAAACTTACGAGAGTAATAACGGCGGCAGCTGCAAGTATAATTTCAGACACGGTCTGTGCATACGCAAGACCATAAAGCGGATACAAGTAATTAAGCAGAAACAATGCAGGGATTTCAAGCACAATTTTTCGCATAATTGCAAAAATAAGCGATTTCTTACCCATTCCGCACGCCTGAAAGACGCCGACTGCAATGAAATCCATACATAGAAACGGCAGTGAAAGGCACATACCTCTTAAGAATTTTGAGCCATACGCAACGATAGCCTCATTTTGCATAAACATTGAAATAAGCTCGCCCGAGAATATATAAAAGCCTATTGTTGCCATAAGCAGAAAACCGATGGAAATTTCACTTGAAAATACAAGTGCTTTCTTCATTCTCTTTACATTTTTGCTTGCGTAGGAATAACTGATAAGCGGCATAATTCCCTGTGAAAAACCGAGTGCTACCTGCATGGGAATCATATTGATTTTCTGTGCTATACCCATTGCGGCAACTGCCGAAGAGCCGAATGCAGCAGTGAAATTATTGAGCACCGTCATTCCCGTAACATTAAGCAGATTCTGTATTGCTGCAGGAATCCCCACTGCAAAAACACCTGACACAATTTTCTTATTTAGCGTGAACATTTTAGGATTAATACACACATATGTGCTTTTTCTTTTTACAAAAAGAAGGATGAAGAAATATATGCACGCAAAACAGTTTGAAATGAAGGTGGCAAGTCCTGCACCTGCTGCACCCATATCCAAAAACTGCGGAAGAACAAAAAACGGGTCAAGAATAATATTGAGTATACAGCCACTCATTGTGCCGACACTTGCGTGAAGCGAAGCTCCTTCTGCACGTACAAGATAAGCCAGCACAACATTTAAAATTGCAGGCACTGCACCGAAACCGACTGTCCATTTAAGATACTGCTGTGTGGCAGCCGCTGTTTCACTGTCTGCACCGAGAATGGTTAAAAGCGGCATATGCAGTAGGGTATAAAGCAGCGAAAACAGTGCCCCGCTGATTACTGCACAGTAAAAACCAAAAGCAGAGCTTCTGTAGACTGTATCAAATTTTTTTCTGCCCAGTGCACGGCTCATCATACTTGAACTGCCTACACCAAAAAGATTATTTACTGCATTGAATGCCAGCAAAAGCGGTGCGGCAAGCGTTACTGCCGAATTCTCAATCGGATTATTCAGCATACCTACAAAATAAGTATCGGCAAGATTATAAATAACCATTACAAGTGAGCTTAAAACTGTAGGAACAGACAGTTTCATAACCGCTTTTCTGACCGGTATATTTTCAAACAGTTCTATTTTTTCATCATTTTCCATTTGTTATCACTACTTTTATTTCTCTATCGCTGTGCTGTTTTTTTTCTTCAGTGCATACTGCTGAATTTGGTTAAAAAGTTTTTATCTCTGTAAAGTGATTAATCTTTACAGCAAAAAGTCATTATACATAAACTGTAATGATAAGTCAAGTGTAAATTCATTAATTTTTCTGCGTGCACATAAAGTAACCGTTTCAAATTCAACGTTCAGGCATTTACCGAGAGCAGGAATTAATGTTGCGGAAAACGCCTTTGGCGGACACAGAATTATTCATAATGATTTATGGGATTGTGTTCGTGAAACAGGTGACCATATCTGTCCGTCGAGTTAGGGCGTCAAAACAGATTTTTATACCGCAGCCACAGGAACGGGCAAAGCCGCAAAAACATAGTGTTTATGCGGCTTGTGGCGTTTATGGTATTCTTTTTTCGCGGCGTGGTGAGCAGATGATTCTACTGTTTTTTATTATTAGTTTCTGTCCGGTGTTTTGTAAAGATGGATTCGTCCTGCATCGTTAAAGGCTTTCAATGTCATAACTGCAAGCGGTACGATGAACATACCCATAAAGCCGAACAGTTTCAAGCCGAAATACAGACCTGCAAGGGTTACAATCGGATGAACACCCAGTGACGTTCCTACAATCTTAGGCTCAATATACTGTCTGATAACAGTGATTACAACATAAATAATGATTAATCCAATTGCCTGCGGGTAGCTGCCGAGTATAACACTGACTACTGCCCACGGAATTAAAATACCGCCTGAGCCTGCAACAGGGAGAATGTCAAATACAGCGATAGCTATTGCTATCATAAACACATATCCGTTGTCCATTACACCGATGAGGTTAAGGATTGTCAGACCCAGAAACAGCTCACAGAAGGTGATAAACATAATGAGTCCGTAGGCTCTGAGCATTTTCAGAATGGTTTTTGAAAAAATCTGTTTTGTTTCACTGAGCAGATTTTTTTTGCTTTCGGGAAGCTGACATTTAATAAATCCTACTATATAATTATAATCCTTTGTAAAGAATATCCAGGCAATTATACCAATAACAAGACTGAGCAGAGCAGAGGGAATATTTTTGACAACACTGTAAACGCCTGTGATTCCGCTTGATAAGCTGCTTGTTATGGATTTGACGTCAATGTTTAATTTTGACAAATCAAAGTCATTTATAAGATTACTGAAAAAGACATTTATGCTGTCTGAAACAGAGGTGTAGATTCCGTCAGGCAGGAATTTCAGCAGGGAAATGATTTCATTCTGCAGTGTTGCCAGAAAGTTCGGCAAGTCGTTAAGCTGTTCCCCCAGAAAAGAAACAAATTCAACGATTTCTTTGCCTATCAGTGAAAGAATTAATACCACAGGACCGATAATCACTGCCAGTACGAGGATTACCAGAAACATGGACCAGAAGGTATGCATTTTGTTATTGGTTTTTTTATCAAGCTTTCTCAGCGGTCTTTGAAGGCAGACTGCAAAGAAGAATGATAAAAGAAAGGGTGCTGTAATACCAAAAAGGTACTTTACGAAAAAGTACACAAGTCCGAGCACCATAGCTATAAATGCAACATTGATGATACTGTCACGTCTTTTTTTTACTTTTTCCGTCATTTTTTAACTTCCTTATTGAATAAATAATATATTAATATTTTAATTCAACATGGTTTATTAATCAAGTTTATTTATCAATATTTAAGATTTTTTTTAAAAAACACTTGAAAGTCAGCAGCTTTTTTGCTAATATAAGTGAAGTGTATTTCACAGCAAAACAATTGTCTGTCACCGGAGGACAAAATTTAATGAAAAAGGTAAAATATTATCTTGTAAATTCGAGCATTTTGCCTGAGGTTTATTCCAAGGTGATAGATGCAAAAAATTATCTTGCGGCAGGTGATGCAAAGTCAGCTTCACAGGCGGCAAAGATGGCAGGAATTTCAAGAAGTGCATATTATAAGTACAAGGACGCAATTTTTGAATATAATGGTGAGGACAGTGATGAAACTGCTACAATCAGTGCTAAGCTTAAAGATAATGCAGGTGTGCTTTCTGCTTTGATGAATGCGCTTTACACAGCAGGTGCAAATGTTCTGTCGGTTAACCAGAGTGTTCCTGTCAACTCGGTAGCAGATGTTTCCGTTACTGTCAGGGTTACAGAAATGGTTGTGCCCCTTGCACAGCTTATAGAAAATATAAAAGGTATAAACGGAGTTAACGGCGTTAAGCTTATATAGGAGGTTATTAAATGAAGGTTGCAGTTATGGGCTACGGTACAGTAGGCTCGGGTGTTGTTGAGGTTATTGAGGCACACAGCAATACCATTCCCAAGAAAATCGGCGGAGAAACGCTTGAGGTTTCACACATTCTTGATTTGCGTGATTTCCCCGGTGATTCCCACGAATCATTATTTACAAAGGATTTCAATGATATTTTAAATGACCCTGAGGTTAAAATTGTTGCAGAAACCATGGGCGGTGTGAATCCTGCCTTTGATTTCACAATGAAGCTGCTTAAAGCAGGCAAAAGTGTTGTTACCTCAAACAAGGAGCTTGTTGCACAAAAGGGTCTTGAGCTTTTGCAGGCTGCTGAGGAAAGTGGAGCAAACTATCTGTTTGAGGCTTCCGTGGGCGGCGGTATTCCGATTATAAGACCGCTTACACAGTGCCTTGCTGCCAATAATATTGAGGGTGTGGCAGGTATTCTTAACGGTACAACAAACTTTATTTTAACAATGATGATTGAAAAGGATATGTCCTTTGACGAGGCACTTAAGATTGCACAGGAAAAGGGCTATGCTGAAAAGGACCCCACTGCTGATGTTGAGGGTCACGATGCCTGCCGCAAGGTTTGTATTCTTGCTTCACTTGCATTCGGCAAGCATGTTTACCCTTCACAGGTTGAAACTGAGGGTATTACCAATATTACCCTTGAGGATGTTTCCTATATCAATTCGGCAAACGGCGTTATTAAGCTGTTAGGACAGATTAAATATATTGATGAAAACAGAATTGCTGCTTTTGTCAGCCCTGCAGTTGTTTATAACGGTTCACAGCTTGCATCTGTTAAGGATGTGTTCAATGCTGTACTTGTTCGCGGTGATGCTGTTGGTGATGTTTGCTTCTACGGACCGGGTGCAGGCAAGCTGCCTACTGCTTCAGCAGTGGTTGCCGATATTATTGACTGTGCAAAACATACAGAGAGGAAAAAGATTTTTGGCTGGGGTGCAGGCGATGAGGATTATGTTGTTGATTATAAATCAACAATCAAAATGCCTTTCTATGTTCGTGCCAAGGCAGACTGCAATGATATTACAGGCAGATTTGCAGATGTTAAATTCCTTTCAAGACAGGGTCAGCCTTCTGACGAGGTTGCATTTATTACGGATATTATGACAGAAAATGAACTTGCGGATAAATTAAAGGACATTCATGTCATTAATACAATAAAGGTTACAAGCTATTAATTTAAAGGAGGACTATGCTATGGGTCTTATTGTTCAGAAGTTCGGCGGCTCATCTGTGGCAAATGCCGAGCGCGTTATGAATGTTGCCCGTATCGTCACCGATACCTATAAGCAGGGTAATGACGTTGTGGTTGTTGTTTCTGCACAGGGTGACACAACAGATGATTTAATTGAAAAAGCGAATGAAATCAATCCGAATGCTCATAAGAGAGAAATGGATCAGCTCCTTGCGGCAGGAGAACAGATTTCCATTTCACTTCTTGCAATGGCAATTGAAAAAATCGGCTGTCCTGTTATCAGTCTTTTAGGCTGGCAGGCAGGCTTTAACACAAATTCAATTCATACTGCAGCAAGAATTAAAAACATTAAGCCGAACAGACTGCAGGCAGAGATTGCAAAGCACAACATAGTTGTTGTTGCGGGTTTCCAGGGTATTAACCGCTATGATGATTTAACAACTCTGGGAAGAGGCGGCAGTGATACATCAGCAGTAGCAATTGCGGCTGCATTAAAGGCAGATAAATGCCAGATATTTACAGATGTTGAGGGTGTTTATACAGCAGACCCGAGAAAGGTTGACAACGCTAAAAAGCTTAAGGAAATCACATATGATGAAATGCTTGAGCTTGCAACTCTCGGCGCACAGGTTTTAAATAACCGTTCAGTTGAAATGGCTAAAAAATACGGTGTTGAGCTTGAAGTTCTTTCTTCATTGAATCCGATACCGGGCACTATTGTTAAGGAGGCAGCAAAAATGGAAAAAATGTTAATTCGCGGTGTAACTAAGGATAAGGACGTTGCACTTGTTTCAATATTAAAGGTTCAGGATACTCCCGGGATTGCTTTCAAAATCTTCTCAAAGCTTTCTGCAAAAAATATCAATGTTGATATTATTCTTCAGTCCTTCGGTCGTGACGGCACAAAGGACATTGTGTTCTCAGTAAGCAAGGACAATGGTCCGATTGCTAAGGAGCTTCTTGAGGATATGCTTGATAACTGTGAAATCGTATGTAATACAGACGTTGCAAAGGTTTCAATCGTTGGTGCAGGTATGGAGTCACATCCGGGCACAGCTTCAAAAATGTTTGAGGCTCTTTATGAAACGAACATCAACATACAGATGATTTCTACATCTGAAATTAAGATTTCAGTAATTATTGATGCTGAGGATGCTGACAGGGCAGTATCTGCTGTTCACAAGGCATTTATACCAAACGACTAATAAAAATATTTTTTAACGGGCTGATATTTTCAGCCCGTTTTTGTGTTGCAATTGTTTGTCTGTTCATTTATAATAGTGCTTACAATAATAAAGGTGGTGGTGCTATGCCTTATTTGTTTGCACATTTCAGAGAAAAAATTACGGTGGACGGTGAGCAGGTTTATTTTGCATTGAGCCGTGACGGTTATAAATGGGAACAGCTCAATGGCGGTAATCCGATTATTACCTGCACTAAAGGTGAGGGCGGATGTCGTGATATTGAAATTGTCCGTTTAAAAGAGGGCGGATTTGTGATTCTTGCAACAGACCTTTGCATTGTAAACAGAATGGATGAAAATTATAATATCGACTGGAAGGATGTTAATCATAACGGCAGCAAGTATCTTTCTATGTGGAGAAGTGATGATTTAATTCATTTCAGTGAACAGGAGCTTGTTCATTTTGGCTGTGATGACTTTGGCTGCCTGTGGGCACCTGAAGTATTTTATGATGATGTCAACGATGAATACTTTATTCACTGGGGCTCAACCTACAGAGAAAATGCTTTTGAGCATATGAGAATTTACTGCTGCACAACGAAGGATTTTAAAACCTTCAGTGAGCCGAAGGTGTTTTTTGAAAAGGATAATGAAATTCTTGATTCACATCTTGTTAAAATAGACGGCAGGTATCATCTGTTTTATAAAAATGCTGAGAATCCCTCTATGAATATGCACGCCGTATCGGACAGGCTTTATGGTGAGTATGTTCACGATAAGGATTTTGAGGCATATATGGCAACGCTTTACAGACCGGGTTCACACGAAGCACCGACAACATATAGGCTTCCTGACGGAAAATGGTGCCTTATGCTAGACTTTTTCGGCTGTGAAAAGGATAAAATGGGCTATGTGCCTTTTGTTTCAGATGAAATCGGTGATGCCCATTTTTCTAAAGCTGACGGGCTTTTTTCGTTTCCTTATGGCTTTAAGCACGGTGGTGTGATTGAAATAAATGAGGATGAATATGAAAGCTTGAAAAGCTTCTATCATTAAAATAAAAGCAGAAGAATTGTTTTTTACATTTCTTCTGCTTTTTATCATTTTATTTGCTTGGCTTTTTTACCTTGTTGAGTATTGCATTGACTTCCAAAATCTGCTCCTTGGTGAATTTGCCTCCAAGCATCATAAATACTCTTTTTATGGTAAAGCCTTTACCCATTTCAATCATTGTTTTGTTGATTTTAAAGCCTGCAAGGCTCATACCGCTATCTTTCTTGCTGTCCTTTTTATCACTGCTGCCCATTGCTGATTTAAGCTTCAATATAATTTTTAAGGCTGCAAGCTTGCCGCGCAGTGTTGAAAGAATATCACCGATTGTGTCGTTGATAGAGTAATAGCCTGTCGGTGTGTTGATTTCAAACCAGTTGATTACCGCACCTTCTTCTTTCATACGGTAATCCTCACAGAAGGTGTCAACCTTTTTAATAAAGCTTTTATCCGTCAGCTCTCCTGCTTTGGCGGTTATCTCTGTTTCTTCCTCATTTTTTACATCAAAATAGAAGAATGGATATTTGCCCTTTTTCTGCTTGCCGATGCTTTTGCCGTTTGCAAAAAGCTCTATCTCATCAAGGTTGGAATATACAGTGATTTTTGTTGTGTCCTCCACTCTTTTAACATATCTTTTTCCGCAGATATGCAGAACGGGCTTTTTGCTTAACCATGCCTGATATGCATAAAAGCTGTCCTTTTTATATTTGCGGTCAAAGGTTACAAGCCCTTTATGGTTCATACCATTTTCACCGCCCTCAGCTCTTGCATCTGCCGCAAAATCAAACATATTCCATACGTGAGTAGCCCACAGATATGGTCTGTTGATAATCTGCTTGATGACCTCTTCGTGGTAATATGCCTGATATTCTTCGGTATAGTCACCCTGCTCAGGGGCAGAGGTGTGCCAGTTCAGAGCTTCACAGCCGTATTCGCTTATGCCGATTGCCTTTTTGGGGTATTTTTTGTGGAAATTATCAAACCACGGTCCGTACATACTGACATTACCGCCGTACCAGCCAAAATAATGATTGTAAGAAAGAATATCACTGATATGAACGTATTCATCATCAATACTGCACATGGTTACTGCAGCGATTGTCGTGGGTCTTGTTTTGTCCAATGAATGGGCAAGGTTGTTGAGCATTTTATGATTTTCAATCAGTGCAGGGTCAGAGCCGTTCATTGTGATTTCGTTTGAGAGTCCCCAGGTAACAATTGACGGATGGTTATAGCACTGACAGATAAGCTCAGTCATCTGCTGTTTAGTGTTTTCTACTCCATTAGTAAGGTGCTTTGAAATATAAGGAATTTCAGCCCAGATAATAAATCCTTTTTCATCACATAAATCATAAAAATACTGACTGTGCTGATAATGGGCAAGACGTATTGTATTTGCACCCATTTCATAAATCAGTTCAATATCCTCACTATGGTGCTCAGGCATAAGAGCATTACCTATATTCGGTCTGTCCTGATGACGTGAAACACCTCTGAGAGGATATTCTTTGCCGTTCAGAATAAAGCCTTTGTCAGGGTCAATATCAAAGCTTCTGCAGCCGAAGCGTGCAGAAATTTCATCAACAGTGCTGCCGTTTTCCATAAGTCTGGCTGTTGCTTTATATAAATATGGGTCGTCAATGCCGTGCCATAAATGTGCATTGGCAATTGTTATTGTGACCTCAGGATTTTTGCCGTTTGCTTTTGCAGTACCAATTATTTCATTGCCCTCTGTTATTTCAAACACAACCTCGGAGTCGGTGTTGCAGAAGGCTTTTATTGTTACCTCTGCATTCACACCCTTCACTATCGGTGTTACCATAATTCCCGGTGCACCGCAGTAGTCAAGGTCAAAGTGATTTTTCGGTACACCTATCAGTGTGACATCACGGTAGATTCCCCCATAGAATGTGAAATCAGCCATCTGGGGATAAACAGAATCATTTGGCGAATTATCTGCCTCAACCTTTATTTTGTTGGTTTCTTTAATAGGATCAAGCTTTGCTCTGAAGGTTGAGTAACCGCCGTGATGAACAGCAATTTCCTTATTATTAAAATATACCTTTGCACTTGAATTTACACCGTCAAACTGAATATAGATTTCGTCACCCTCAGGCATATCCTTTTTTGGAATTTCCTTTTCATATATGCAGGTGCCTCTGAAATAATCATTTCCTCCGTCTTGTCCGTCAGTTCCGTTCCAGGTGTGGGGAAGGTTAACCTTTTCCGTTTTACCTTCCTTAGTGAAATTCCAGCTTTCATTGATGTTTATAATGTTTCTCATAATTGCTCCCTTTAACTTATTGATTTTCGGTGTTGTTGAATTCCTGTTCCTCTTTGTATCCTATATTATATATGAATTTCATGGATGCGGTCATTATAGCAAGTCCTATAATTAACAGAATGATATATAAATTTTTAATGTTCTTTGAAACCTCTGCTGTCTGTACTGCTGAGCTTTCAATATATCCGACTGATTTGAGTGCAAGTGCCAAAAGTGCCGAGCCTATGCCCTGAGCAAGCTTGCGGAAGAAAGAATAGAGTGCATATAATGAGCCTTCCTCGCGAACACCTTTTTTTCTGTAGCTGTCCTCAATACAGTCTGCAATGATTGCCCATACGATTATCTGGAACACACAGCAGCCTGTGTTAACAAACATAAGACCTATAACATAAATGATAATTCCCTTCATATCAGGTGTTATAGGGAGGAACAACATAATAATACCTGCAATAACACTTACAAGACCGGATAAGGTCAGCAGTTTCTTTTTGCCTATTTTCGCTACAATGGTTGATGCAAACGGCATAAATGCTACAAGGGGGAGATAGGACGCAATCATTGCAAGCGTTGATTTCCCTGCATCGTTAAAATAGAACTGAAACACGAGATTGTTGGCGGACATTGTTGAATTGTAAAATATAACGACTGCGATTGTAGCAATTGTTATACCCACCATTGCACGGTTTGTAAAGAAGGATTTGATGGTGGAAATGTAGCTGACCTTTTCAACCTTGTTTTCTCTGACAACTCTTTCCGTAACCATTTTCTGCATTGCAAAGAAGGTAAAGAATGCAGCTACGGAAAATACTATGGAAATTATAAATAATCTGTTTGATGATAAAGTGTTGTCTTTATAAACGACTTTGGGAAGAAGCATAATAAGAACAGCAGGAAGAGCAGCTCCTATACTTCTGAAGGTTGATAATGTGGTGCGCTGCTTCGGGTCTTCTGTAATAACAGAATGAAGTGAGCCGTAGGGCACATTAATCATTGTATATGCAACAGACCAGAGGCAGTAGGACAGCAGACACCAAATGATTTTGCCTATTTGTGAAAATTCTTCCACAGGTGTAAATATCATTATGGAAAACACAACAAGTCCTACAGAACCTATGGAAATCCATGGCATGAATTTGCTTTTTTTGCCGATATGTGTTCTGTCAACCATTGAACCTATAAGAACGTCGTTAACAGCATCCCATATTTTGGATACAATAATGATCCACGCCCAGTGTGCTGCACTTAAGCCGATGCATTGTGTGTAGAACAGATACATATAGGATGATACAAGCTGAAAAGAAAAATTACATCCCATATCACCGAATGCATATCCTATTTTGTCACGCATACCAAAGGGTCTTAAACTTTTGTTATTCTCCATAACTCTGCTCCTTATCTTTATTGTATAAGTGTATACTTAAATATACCTTAGTATACATTATATTATATAATATAAATTTTTTCATTTCAACCAACAATGTAATAAGTTTTTGTTGATTTTTAGTATTAATATGGTATACTAATTTAGATTAAAAATTCTTTTTATATGTAAAAAGAGAGGGATTTTAAATGCTTGAATTAAAAGACTTAACCTTTGCTGTTGAGGAAAACGGCAGAGAAAAGGTTATTATTGACCATTTGAACTACACCATTGATGACAATAAACTGACTGTTATTACAGGACCGAACGGCGGCGGCAAGTCAACACTTGCAAAGCTGATTGCAGGTATTGAAAGACCTACACAGGGCAGTATTATTTATAATGGTGTTGACATAACAGATATGAGCATTACGGAAAGAGCAAGGCTTGGTGTGAGCTATGCATTTCAGCAGCCTGTAAGATTTAAGGGCGTTAAGGTTATTGATTTAATTCGTCTGGCGGCGGGTGAAAATCTGTCTGTGGCTGGTGCCTGTGCGTATTTGTCAGAGGTCGGACTTTGTGCAAGGGATTATATCAACCGTGATGTCGATGCAAGTCTTTCGGGCGGTGAGCTTAAAAGAATTGAAATTGCAAGCGTTCTGGCAAGAAAAACACCTTTGTCTGTGTTTGATGAGCCTGAGGCAGGTATTGATTTATGGAGCTTTCATAATCTTATTAAAGTGTTTGAAAGAATGCAGTCAAAAAAAGAAAATACGATTATCATTATTTCTCATCAGGAGAGAATATTAAAAACTGCCGATGAAATTGTTATTCTTGCAGCAGGAAAGGTTAAGGCAAGCGGCAGCAGAGATGAAATGCTTGGTCAGGTGCTCTGCGGTGCTGACGGTTGCAGATTTTATTCGGAGCAGGAGTGAGAGGAGTAGTATGGATCAGATTCAGAAAATGCTGCTTGAGCAGGTTGCGGATTTACACGAGGTGCCTACAGGTGCTTATAACATAAGAGCAAACGGTGCAGGAGCAGGAAGAAATACAACTGCCAATATTGATATTGTCACAAAGCAGGACAAGCAGGGTATTGACATTATTGTTAAACCGAATACCAAAAGGGAAAGCGTTCATATTCCCGTAATTATCAGCGAAAGCGGACTTGAGGAATGTGTGTATAACGATTTTTATATCGGTGAAAATGCAGATGTTATTATTGTTGCCGGCTGCGGTATTCACAATGCAGGCGACAGCCTTTCGGCACATTCGGGGATTCATTCCTTCCATATCGGCAAAAATGCCAAGGTTAAATATGTTGAAAAGCATTATGGTTCAGGTGAGGGAACAGGTGAAAGAATTATGAACCCGCAGACCATTGTTGATATTGAAGAGGGTGGATTCCTTGAAATGGAAACCGTTCAGATTAAGGGAATTGACTCAACCAAGCGTTCAACAAAGGCAAGGCTTGACAGGGACGCAAAACTTGTGATTACCGAAAAGCTTATGACACACGGCAATCAATATGCCGAAACAAGCTTTGATGTGGATATGGACGGAGAAAATTCCAGTGCCAATGTGATTTCACGCTCAGTGGCAAAGGATAACTCAAAACAGATTTTCTATTCAAAGATTAACGGCAACAATAAATGCACAGGTCATTCCGAGTGTGACGCTATTATTATGGGGAATGCGGTTATAAGTGCCGTTCCCGAAATCACAGCCAATGATTTGGATGCAGCATTGATTCACGAGGCGGCTATAGGTAAAATTGCAGGTGAGCAGATTGTAAAGCTGATGACCCTGGGCTTGACTGCCGAGGAGGCAGAGGAGCAGATTGTCAACGGCTTCCTGAAATGATACACTTTTTGGCGATGTGTTAATTAACTTTGAAAAAATAAAAAATATACAAATTTTTTTAAAAAAGTTGATTTTTACTATTGCAATTTGTGAAAAGTATGCTATAATGTAAAAGAACTAACATCATGTACTTCATTAGTAGTTAATCTCTGGAGTTTGATTGTTTTTTACCTCTACGTATTAATTTCAATACGCTGACTGTTTGTAAGAAATATGAGAACTGTAGTTATTAATGAGTACAACAAGGAATTACTAGCCCGTAAGGGCTAGTAATTCTTTTTTTATTTGCTGTTGCTTTTTTCGTTTTTATCTGCTATAATGAACGCATAACATTTTACTGTGGCAAAGTGCTAATGTGCTATCAGTATAAAAAATTGAAAGGAATTTAAAAATGAAAAAAGTATTATCCGTTTTACTCGCAGTTTTAATGCTCGTTTCAGTGGGCTCATTATTTGCTGCTTGTACAAAAGAAAAGACAGATGACAAAAAGGAAAGCAACACAGATACAAGTGCTCAAAGCTCAGATTTGGCTTACATAAAGGATAAGGGCGAGCTTGTTATCGGTATCACTCTTTTTGCTCCTATGGATTATTATGCTGATGAGGCTGAAACAGAGCTTACCGGCTTTGAGGTTGAGTTCGGTAAGGCAGTTTGCGAAAAGCTCGGTGTTACTCCTAAGTTCCAGGTAATCAGCTGGGAGGCTAAGGAGAATGAGCTCAATGCAAAGAATATTGACTGTATCTGGAATGGTCTTACAATTGATGATGACAGACTTGCTACCATGTCAATTTCCGACCCTTATATGAATAATAAGCAGATTTTGATTACCAAGGCTGAGAATGCTGAAAAGTATGCTGCAGCAGGCTCACTCAAGGGTGCAACAGTAGTTGCTGAAAAGGAATCCGCAGGTGAGGGTGTTGCACAGACTGACGCTTTCTTTGAGGGCTGTAACTATATTGCTGTTGACAGTATGGCTAAGGCAATGATGGAGGTTAAGTCAGGCTCAGCAGATGCCGCTGTTATTGATTATGTAACAGGTATCGGCTCACTCGGTGAGGGTACAGACTATGCTGATATTGTTATTGTTGAAGGTGCAAGCTTTGCTGATGAGCAGTACGGTATTGCATTCAGAAAGGGCAGTGATGTTACTGCTGAGGTTAATAAGGCAAGAAAAGAGCTCCTTGCTGACGGTACTCTTCAGAAGATTGCTGACAAATACAAGCTCGGTGAGCAGCTTATTGCTGAATAATTATTTATAAAATTTGTATTTTATTTCTTCGACGGAAACATCTTTCAGGTGCTTCCGTCAATGAATTTTTATTAGTTTATTTGTGATAGGGGAATTGTATGGGTAGCTTTGTAACGGTTTCAACCGAGCTTCTTAAGGGCTTTGGTGAAAATGTAAAGCTGTTTGGCTTAACACTTCTGTTTTCACTGCCTCTTGGTCTGATTATAACCTTTTGCTCCACATCAAAATTCAAGCCGCTCAAGTGGCTTTCAAAAACCTTTGTCTGGATTATCAGAGGAACACCGCTGATGCTTCAGCTTTTTGTGGTGCTTTATGTTCCCGGTTTGTTGTTTAATTTTCCGATTAAGGTGCGCTTTACCGCTGCACTGATAGCTTTTGTTATCAATTATTCCTGTTATTTTTCAGAGATTTACAGAGGCGGTATCGAGAGCATACCAAAGGGACAGTATGAGGCAGGTCAGGTGCTTGGTATGACTAAGCCGCAAATCTTTTTTAAAGTAGTTCTTATGCAGGTAGTTAAAAGAATTATTCCGCCGATGAGCAATGAAATTATTACACTTGTTAAGGACACTTCACTTGCAAGAGTCATAGCTGTCAGTGAAATTATTATGGCAGCCGACAGATTTTCTGCAAGAGGAATTATCTGGCCTTTGTTCTACACAGGCGTGTTCTTCCTGCTCTTTAACGGCTTGCTTACGATTATATTCGGCAGAATTGAAAAGAAACTTGATTATTACAGAGGTTGATGATATGGCTATATTGGATGTAAAAAATATACATAAAAGCTTCGGTAATAACGAGGTACTGAAGGGCATTGATTTTTCACTTGAAAAGGGTGATGTGCTGTCCATAATCGGTTCATCAGGCAGCGGCAAAACAACGCTTTTAAGATGTCTTAACTTTTTGGAGATTGCCGATAAAGGCTCAATAAAGGTGCTGGGTGAAACTCTTTTTGATACCGATGACAGAAACACGCTTAATGAAAAGGAAATAAGGCGTAACAGATTGCATTTCGGCTTGGTTTTCCAGCAGTTCAATCTGTTTCCGCAATATACGGTTTTTGATAATCTGACGCTTGCACCAAAGCTCGCATTGAAGGATGAGCTTAAGGCATTGAAAAAGAATGGAGCATTGTCAAAAGAAATCAAAACAAAACGGTTAGGTGAGATTGAGAATAATGCTTATGAGCTCCTTGAAAGAGTGGGACTCAGTGAAAAGGCAAAGGCATATCCCTGCGAGCTTTCAGGCGGTCAGCAGCAGAGAGTTGCTATCGCAAGGGCACTCGCTATGAAGCCGGATATTCTTTGCTTTGATGAGCCTACCTCAGCCCTTGACCCTGAGCTTACAGGCGAGGTGCTTAATGTTATCCGTTCACTGAAAACTGGTGACAGCACAATGATTGTTGTTACACACGAAATGCAGTTCGCCAAGAATGTTTCGGATAAAATTATGTTTATGGCAAACGGTGTTGTAGAGGAATACGGCACACCTTCACAGGTATTTGATAATCCGAAAAGCGAAATTCTTCATACGTTCTTGCAAAAAGCACTTGATTAGGTTATAATGGTTTTATATTTTAAGGAGGGGTAGCAATGAATTTAAAAAGTATTATTAACAAGAAAAAAGAGTATGCACAGTATATGGTGGATGAAATTACCCACATCTGTAAGGATATGCCTAAGCGTGATCCCGGCTCAGAGGGTGAAAAAATCGCTTGTGAGTATATGGCTGACGTGCTCAAAAAAGACTGTGGCTGTGACGAGGCTAAGGTTGAAAGCTTTAAGGAAAATCCCGGCTCATTCTTCGGCTGGATTTATTTCACAATCACATTCGTGCTTGCTGCAATCGTTTTGTTCTTCTTCTGTCCGATTGTTTCAGCAGTTCTGATTGTTCTCGGTCTTCTTATTGCATTTTTACAGTTTGGTCTTTACAAAAAGACAATGGACAGATTTTTCCCTGAAAAAACAGGTCACAATGTGACAGCTATCAAGCACTGCACAGGTGAGGTTAAGCGCAGAATTTTCTTCAACGGTCACCCTGACGCTGCGTGGGAATGGCCTGTTAACTACAAGCTCGGCGGTGTCGGCTTTGAGGGTCACGCTATCATCTGCGGTATCGGTGCTGTTTACTATATTGTTATTTCAATTATGTATGTTGTTCAGAATGGTATCGGCTTTGCAATGATTGACAAGTCTTCTCCGCTTTTCAAGTTCGCATTAATCGGCTTGATTTTTGTTCCGTTCTTAATCGGTTTATACTGGATGTGGAATGAAAAAAGAGTTGTTGACGGTGCAAACGATAATCTTTCAGGCTGCTATATGGGTATTGCTGTTATGAAGGCACTGCAGGATGCAGGCATCACCCTTGAAAACACTGAGGTTGGTGTTGTTCTTACAGGCTCAGAGGAAGCAGGTCTTCGTGGTTCAAAGGCTTGGTGCGAGGCTCATAAGGGTGAGTATCAGGATGTTCCGACATTCTTCTTCTCATACGATACAATTCATGATCCGAAATATCTTATGGCAAACTATCGTGACCTTAACGGTACTGTTAAGGCAGATAAGGATGTGTCCGACCTGTTTATGGAAGCAGCAAAGGAGCTTAATGTTCATTGTATTAAGGGCTGGGTACCACCACTCGGCGGTGCAACAGATAATGCAGCCTTTGCACAGGCAGGCTTCCGCTCAACAGGTATCACAGGTCTTAACCATAAGCTGGAGGATTACTACCATACCCGCCGTGATACATATGACAATATGAATCTTGAAGGTCTTGCAGACTGCTTTGCAGTTTCAGTCAAGGCGCTTGAAATGTTCGATAACGGTGCAAAACAGTAATTAATATTTCAGATTGATAAAAGGAGCGATATTATATCGTTCCTTTTTTGTTTATAATTCTTGATATGAACATTCTGATTTGGTATAATAAGCCTATGTATAATTATGAAAGATTAAGTGATGAAATAAAATTAGCTGTTTCAGGTGACCACACCTTCGGAACAGATGCGGTGATTCTTTCCCATTTTGCAAAAATCAAGGCACGTGACAAGGCACTTGATATGGGGACAGGCTGTGGAATTATTCCGTTTTTGTGGCTCAGGGACAGCAGAATCAATAATGTATCCTGTCTGGATATTCAGCAGAATGCTTTTGAGCAGGTCAGTCATTCCATTGAAATCAATAATCTGTCTGACAGAATAAAGGCATATAACTGTGATTTGAGGGAAATCAATAAGGTGTTTCAGGCTGAGGCGTTTTCTCTTGTTACAATGAATCCGCCGTATAAGCCTATAGGCACAGGGATTGAGTCCCTTGGCGAAAGTGCAAGAATTGCACGGCATGAGGTGTGCTGCAATATTGAGGATGCGGTTAAGGCAGGGGCGTATCTGCTGAAATACAGCGGAAGATTTTGTATGTGTCACCGCCCTGAAAGACTGGTTGACACACTTGAGATTATGAGAAGGTATAAGCTTGAGCCAAAGAGATTGCGTTTTGTTCAGGACAAGGCAGGGGAGCAGCCCTTTCTGTTTTTAGTGCAGGGTCAAAAGGGTGCTAAACCCTTTTTAAGGGTAGAGCCACAGCTTGTTATCAAAAAGGACAATGGCAAATTCACTGACGAAATGCTGGAAATCTATGGCTCTTATGCTGACGGGTATGATAAATGAGTGGTAAGCTATATGTAGTCGGTACGCCTATCGGAAATCTTAGTGACTTTTCACCGAGAGCCGTTGAGGTGCTCGACAGTGTCGATTTTATTGCAGCAGAGGATACAAGGGTTACAATGAAGCTGCTGAACCATTTTGACATAAAAAATGAAATGGTTTCTTATTATGAGCATAACAAGCGTGAGCGTGGAGAAATGATATGCACACGCATTGCAAACGGCGAAAGCTGTGCTGTTGTAACAGATGCAGGTATGCCTGCTATCAGTGACCCCGGTGAGGATTTGGTTAAGCTTTGTCACGAAACGGGAATAGAGGTTGAGTCTGTTCCCGGTCCAACGGCGTTTGCAACAGCGCTTGCAATATCGGGTATGCCGAGCGGTCGCTTTACCTTTGAGGGCTTTCTGTCTGTCAATAAAAAATCAAGACGTGAACATTTAGAGGAAATCAAGGATGAAAAACGCACCTTGATTTTTTATGAAGCACCGCATAAATTGTCAAATACCTTAAAGGATTTATATAATGCATTAGGGGACAGAGAGCTTGCGATTGTGCGTGAAATAACAAAAATTCACGAACAGGTTATAAGAACGACCCTGAAGGAAGCTGCCGAGGTATATGCAAACGGCACAATCAAGGGGGAAATTGTTCTGATTATCGAGGGCAAAAAAGCTGAACGGATTTCCGAAATCACCCTTGAAGATGCCGTCAGTATGGCTGAAGCGCTTGTTGAAAAGGGAATGTCCGTCAACAGTGCTGCCAAGGAGATTGCGGCACAGACCCCATTTAAAAAGGGAGATATTTATAAGGCGTTATTATGATATGTTCAATTTGCCCCAGAAAATGTAAAATTGACAGAGATATAAATACCGGCTTCTGTCAGAGTCCATCTGTATTCAGAGTTGCCAGAGCAGCACTCCATTATTGGGAGGAGCCTTGTATCAGCGGTGAAAATGGCAGCGGAACCGTGTTTTTCAGCGGCTGTAATCTCAGGTGCGTGTATTGCCAGAATTATGAAATCAGCCGAGAAAATAAGGGTATGGAAATCAGTGACGAAAGACTGATTGAAATATTTGAAAGCCTTATTGAACAGGGTGCTAACAATATTAACCTGGTCAATCCCACCCATTATGCAAGCCGTCTTGCCGATGTTCTGACTAAGTGGAAAAGCCCTGTGCCGATTGTTTATAACAGCAGCGGATATGAGAAGGCTGAAACACTTAAAGCACTTGACGGATTAGTTGATATTTATCTGCCTGATTTGAAATATATAAGAGCGGATAAAGCCCTGCGGTATTCTGCAGCAGGTGATTATTTTGAAAGGGCATCAAAAGCAATTCTGGAAATGCGCCGTCAGGTCAGGGACCGATTTGACAGCGACGGAATGATGCAAAGCGGTATGATTGTGCGTCATCTGATTTTACCGCAGAATACAAATTCTTCAATTGAAATACTGAAATGGCTCAAGGAAAACCTGCCCGATACATATGTTTCGCTTATGGCACAGTATACTCCCTGCGGTGAGCTTGATGGTACACCCGAGCTGAAGCGAAAAATAACACGAAGGGAGTATGACAAGGTTGCTGATTTTGCTGTTGCAAACGGCTTTGAAAAGCTGCTTTTGCAGGAGCTTGCATCGGCAGACAGTAATTTTATTCCAAAATTTGATTTTACAGGAATTTTGTGATATTATCAAATTATAGATTAAATATTTGGAGAGGAGCGTTTATTTTATGAAAAAATTTTTAAACGAGTTCAAGCAGTTTATTTCTAAGGGAAATGTTATGGATTTGGCTGTCGGCGTTATTATCGGCGGTGCATTCTCATCCATTGTTACATCTCTGACGGACAATATTATCAAACCGCTTATTAATTGCATAGGCGGTGCTGAAATTCAGGGAAAAATTCACCTGATTGGTGAAAATTACATAGATTACGGTGCCTTTCTTTCCGCTGTAATCAATTTCCTGATCATGGCGTTGATTATTTTCTGTATGGTTAAAATTGTAAATAAGGCAGTGGAGCTTGGCAAAAAGCTTGAAAAGGAGCAGCCTAAAGAGCCTGAAAAGCCTGTTACAAAAATCTGCCCGTTCTGTAAGAGTGAAATTCCGATTGATGCAGTTAAATGCTGCCACTGTACCTCGGATATTCCTTGTGATGAAGAGGAATAATTATCCATAAAATTAATAATATTAAGGGGTAGTATTATGAATATTCAAGAATATCATTTTCCTTCGGCAACAGGTGAATGTGAAATTTACGGAAATGTATATACACCTGAAAATGGCGAAATAAAGGGCGTATTTGTTATTCATCACGGAATGGCTGAGCATCAGAAAAGATATTTTAATTTTATCAGTTATCTGACTGACTGCGGTTATGCTGTCTATATGCATGATATGGCAAACCACGGCAAATCCAATCAGAACTTTGACTTAACAGGATTCTTCGGAAAAAAGGATGGCTACAGAAATCTTGTCAAAGATTTAAAAACCACCTTTGATAAGGCAAAGAATGAAAATCCGGATAAAAAAATTGTTGTTATGGGTCACTCTATGGGCTCTTTCATTGTCCGCTGCTTTACTGCGTGGTACAGTGACGCAGGCTTTTGCGGTGCGGTTTATATGGGTACAGGCGGTTTCAATCCGATTGCAGGTATCGGTGATAAGGCTTCTGCGCTTGTGGCAAAGCTTACAGGCTATACGCACAAAAGCAAAATGCTGGATAAAATGACCTTTGGAGCATATGGCAATCAGTTTGATAAAAGAACCGCTTTTGACTGGCTTACACGCGATACTGCGGTTGTTGATGAATATATTGCTGACAAATACTGCGGTTTCCTTTTCTCTGCGCAGGGTATGAATGATTTGGTTAAGCTGAATATAGCTGCCAATACAGATGAATGGTATAAGAAAGTACCCAAACAGCTTAATATTCTTTTAATCAGCGGTGATATGGACCCTGTGGGTAACTACGCAAAGGGTATTAAGGAAATTAACGATAAGCTCATTGCGACGGGTCACAGAAATGTGGTTATGAAGCTTTATTCTCAGGGCAGACACGAAATTCTTAACGAGCTCAATAAAGAAGAGGTTTATAAGGATATTGTTAATTTTGCAGATAAATGCATTAAATTATAATTTTTGTTTTTATATCAAGGAGTAAGTGCTATGGAAAAGAGCAAAAAGAAATTTAATTATTTAAAGTTTATTTTAGCTTTAGCTGTTTTAACTGCTTTTGCAGTACTGCTGCCGATAACAGCGCAGGCTGCACAGCACACAGAGGGCGAAAAATACAGCGGCGGTGAAATGTATTATGTTAACCGTGCCGAAAACGAATATTGGATTGTTACAAATAATGAATGGCATCAGTGCGAGCTTTATGACGGCAGTGAAAATCTTGATGCTGTAACGGATAAGGTCAGAAGTGCAATGCTCAACCGTGACAGCGGTATATCCTTTTATTTCTTAACCGATAATCCTGCACTCAGTGAAAATGTTGATATGTCGCTGCCGAAAGATGAATTTGAAAAGGAAAATGACAAACTGAACAATAAGCACATCGGAATGATTTTTGATAAAATTGAGTCCAATGTTTATAAGAAAACCTCAAACCCGGCGTCAGGCGATTATTTAAGAGAAATGGCAAGCTTTGTGAATGCGGGTAATTCATACAGACTTACTGTGTCAAGCCAATGCAAGGATTATAATTTCTATTATATCAGTATATCCATTAACTGTATAACCACTGCTCATCAGGAAGCACAGGTTAAACAGTTTGTTGAGGAATGGAACGAGGATTATATCACATCAAACAAAACAATCAGTTCCTCATCAGGTGATGAGAGAGAATATTATATTGTAAAAACAATCTTTAACTTTATAACGAAAAACACATATTATTTCAACGATTTATATCTTGATAAAAACCACACCCAGTATCCTGTCGACGGTGCTATTTACAAGGCTTCCCATTCCGCATACGGTGCTCTGTTCGGTTATCTTGAGGGTGCTTATGAAGATGATTTCACCTATAAAAAGACCGAAAACGGAGCAACCTCATATATTGCGGATATGAGATATACGACGGATTCACAGGGGCTGAACAGGCTGAATGTAATGAATCAGGGTCTTGCTGTGTGTGACGGCTACTCTGCTTTATTCTATTATATGTGTCAGTATAACGGCATTGATTGTGCGATTGTACTGGGTGATTATGATAAAGCAGCAGGCAAGGACTCTGATCCCCACGCATGGAATATGGTTAAGCTTAAGGATTGCTATGATAAGGATTATGAATGGTATGCTGTCGACAGCACCTTCAGCTCACAGCGCACACAGAAAATCTCTAACGATTTTACAATTGTAAATTATGATTTCTTCCTCAGAGGAACAGCTGATAAGGCATTTGATATTTCTTCACATCAGAAGGCTGAGGACAGATTCAGCGCAGTTACATCATGCTGGAGTGTTGAAAACTATCGTTTTCTGGTTTCAAACATTGATACAAGCAAGCTTGAAATAATGGTAACACGCCGCAGAACAGCAGATGCAGGCGATTTGATTGTGGGTGACGGCAAGTATAATCTTGAAAACTATTTAATTATTGACGGTAATAACAATATCTTCAAGATTAATGAAGATAAAGACGGAAAGGTTGAGGCTGAGGACTTTACCTACTATGCAACAGGCTACTATTATTCTGTTGAGGTTTTTGACTTTGCTAAGGGAATTGAATATAACTGTAAGGATCAATATCTTCTTGATGCAGGTGATTATGAATTTGAAATTGCCGGTACAATAGGCGGAAACACCGTTTCAAAAACCATTCATATTGCACCACTCGATATGAGCAAGTGGGAAAACTATGATTTGAGTATGTCCTCCATAAACGGTTCCTCCATTGACGGCAACGGTACGGGCTTTAAGACAGAGTACCGTGGTGCAGGTCTTAAAATCAGCGGTAATATTTACGATACAACCAAAAAGCTCCTCAAGGAAAATACAGATTATAAGTATTACTGTTATGTAAAGGGAGATAAGAATAAGACTTCTGTTACACCGAAAAATCCGGCAAATTATATTATCCGTATAGAATACAGCGGAAATTACTGCGGTGCGGTAGAAATACCATTTATTGTTGAAAAAGCTGAAATAGCCAACCTGTTAAAGGGCAAGGTGAGCGTATGCTACGGTGATGATATTAAGGCTTATTTTTCAGGCTTCAATATTACCGACAATGCTACAGGTCAGGTTACTAAGTTTGAAAACGGTGTTGACTATACGGTGGCATCTGTCAGCGGCGGTCAGAACTATAAGGACAGCGGCACGGTTACTGTTAAGGCACTGTCAGGCAGCAAATACTTTAAGGCAGGCACTGTCACTCAGTATACCTATTCAGTTGATAAGCAAAGGGATTTAAGCAAAACCTTCAACGGCTTTGTTATCCAGAATGAAAAGTATGCTTATACCGGCAAGGAAATTAAACCGACTAATTTCAAGTTAGCATATGTAAAAGCAGACGGCACCAGAGTTGAGCTTGTGCTTAATAAGGATTACAAGATAACAGGCTACAGCAACAATATTAATGTAAGCTCTGCTGCTAAGGCTAATGTTCAGTTTATCGGAAATTACACAGGCAAGGCAACCCTGACCTTCACAATTGTTAAAACAGGCAGCTCAGCTCCTGCACCGAAAACCTTTAATGTTTCAAAGAGTACCTTTACCTATAACGGCAAGGTTCAGAGACCGACAGTTACTGTTAAGGATGCAAAGGGCAGACAGATGGTATATAAAACCGATTTTACGGTTTCCTATTCTAATTACAATTCGACAAATGCAGGCAATTATAAAATGACCATCAAATTTGTCGGCAAGTATGCAGGTTATGCCCCAAAAACAATTGATTATAAAATCAAGGCGAAAACAACATTGCCTTCCATCAGTATGAATAAGAATAGCTTCACGACCAATGGTAAGGTGCAGAAGCCAAGTGTTGTTGTTAAGGATGGCAGCAAAAAACTTGTTTATAATACAGATTATACTGTAACTTATTCTAACAGTAATTCAAAAAATGTAGGCAGATATACCTTAACTGTTAAAATGAAAGGTAATTATAGCGGTTCAAAGACTTTTGCTTATTATATAAATCCGAAGCCAACATCATTTTTAGCAAGCAATAAAGGCGGATTTAAGGCGATTTCAAAGGGCTTTACCCTGAAATGGAATAAGCAGTCAAGCCAGACTACCGGCTATCAGATTCAGTATTCCACAAGAAGTGATTTCAAAAATGCAGCAACTGTAACTATTGCAAATCCGAATACAACAAGCTATACCAGTAAGGGCAGAGCGGGAAATAAAAGATATTATGTAAGAATAAGAACTTACAAAAAAATAGGTAACGGTACCTTTTATTCAAGCTGGAACAGCGGCACAAAATCAGTTGTTACATTAAGATAATGAAAAAGCCTCCATGCGGAGGCTTTTTTGCAGGGAGATTTTATTGTGTTGCAATGGCTCCTGTAAAATGTTATAATATAAAAAATTATATTCATTATGGAGGAATTATTATGAAAAGGACTTTGAGTGCATTACTTTCTGTAATAATGGCACTTTCAATTGTTTTATCATCGTTCAGTGCATTTGCGCTTGATGTGTCAAAAGGTCTTGATGTTTCCGAGTGGAATACATCAGGCAATGGTGAATTGGTTGATTATGAAAATGCCAAGAAAAACGGCAAGTCTTTTGTTATGATCAGACTCGGTTATTATAATCATCTTGATAAATCCTTTTGGGCAAATGTTGAAAAGGCTTCGGCAGCAGGAATGGATTTCGGTGTATATCTCTACAGCTATGCTTATTCAACCGAGGAAGCTGAAATTGAGGCTGATTTTGTTATTGATACATTATCGCAGCTTGGTAAGTATTACCCTAATTTTACGCTCCCTGTTGCATATGATTTAGAGGATGCATCAATGACTAAGCTGGGAAAGGCTCAGCTTACAAAGCAAATGACGACCTTCCTTGATAAAATCAATGATGCCGGCTTTGTTCCAATGATTTATGCTAATCAGAACTGGTTTTTGAATTATATTGATCTTGATGCAGTTGTTGATAAGGATTACAAAATTTGGTATGCGTATTATCCGAATTCAAAGCCAAGCAGCTTCACAACACAGATTGAAATCGGCAAAACAGGTGTTAAGGCTGATATGTGGCAGTATTTCGGTGTTGAATCAGCATCACCCACAAAATTTGATGAAAATGTGATTTATTATTCTGAAGAGCTTGTTAAACCGCTTAGCTGTTATCATAATTATAAGTTAGTAACAGATACAAAAGCAACGGCAGATAAGGACGGCGTATCACTGCGTACCTGTCAGAACTGTTCTGCAAATGTTAAACGCGTTATTCCAAAGGCATCCAATATCAAGCTTTCCAGAACAAGTATAAATTATACGGGTACTGTTCAAAGACCTACTGTTACAGTTAAAAACAGTAAGGGTGAAGCTTTGGAGTATAAGAAAGACTTTACATTAACATATCAGAATTTCAATTCAACAAATGCCGGAACATACACCGTAAAGGTTAACTTTATAGGTGATAAGTATACAGGCTCAAAGACTTTTACTTATAAAATAAATCCATTAAGCGGTGCAAAACCAAAGCTTAACAGAAACACCTTTACAACAAACGGAAAGGTACAAAGACCAACAGTCACTGTAACCGACAGCAAGGGCAAGGCACTGACCTACAAAAAAGATTTTACTGTAAGCTATTCAAACTGGAATTCAACGAATGTAGG
>ERZ808035.600-NODE-600-length-29029-cov-9.006908_pt1 | contig 29029 bp, 24 predicted proteins | sample MGYA00380189_ERZ808035 | MGnify/ENA primary metagenome ERZ808035 (study PRJEB31490, sample SAMN06133407) | mouse gut metagenome | isolation source: M5_1 | host: mice | place: China: Chengdu | collected 2015-05 ...
GACCCGCATCGACAACATCCGCGAGGACGAGATCATCCAGTTCGCCGAGGAGCACTTCCGCAAGCTGGAGAAGAAGATCGGCGAGGATGAGTTTGAGCGTCCCGCCTACACCTGGGTGTACGACAAGGAAGAGATCGGCACCTTCGTGGATTGGGATCTGATGGTTGAGGAGTATCACTCCGGCGTCACCGGCCGTGACCTGTACGACCTGCTGGGCAGCGCCCTGCTGAACGACGAGGACATGGACCTGGTCTATTACTTCAACGGCGACGAGCCCGACGCCAACACCGTCCTTCCCGCCTGGGTTGTCGGCAGCAACTATGTCTCCGGCGGCAGCAAGGCCGGCGAGAAGAACATCGACAAGGCCAGCCAGGTCATCCGCCGCAACAATCAGGAGGACGTGGGCTTCACCGACGACGGTGTTCTGACCCAGGTCTTCGTGGACAAGGACGTCCGCGAGAAGATCATCATCACCTCCATCGACACCTGGCTCTCCAAGGCCGGCGCCGACTACAATGAGAGCACCGAGGTCGCTCCCATGGAAGTCTGGACCACGGCAAACCAGAACACCAGCCTGAGCCGCAACGTGGACGTTGAGGACGTTCCCGAGGTTGCCGACGTGACTGAGGACACCTTCTATCTGATGAGCATCAGCTTCAAGGATGACACCCAGGGCGCCGTTGTTGAGATCTGGGAGCCCGAGATCCTGGAGGAGAGCGTTGTCACCAAGTTCTCCGTGAAGAACAGCCTGCCCACCAAGCTGACCGTTGGCGGCACCGAGTACAAGAAGGCCGCCCGCGAGTACTACGACCCCACCGCCCTGTTTGACTATGACAACACCCTGCTGACCGACCGGAACTACAACGTGATTCTGGATCAGTTCGGCTATGTCATCGGCATTGAGCTGAATGAGGGCGCCAAGAACTACGTCTTCATCACCGGCTTTGACCGTCCTCAGAGCAACCTGTCCATCAAGACCGCCGACGCTGCGGCTATCTTCCTGGACGGCACCATGAAGGAGATCAAGGTCAACGTCACCCAGAGCGACAAGAACATCAATGCCGCCCGCGGCAACGCCAGACTGGACATCAGCCGTGAGTATTTCCTGCCCTGGCAGGAGATCACCACCCAGCTGGGTCAGGACGGCTTCCACGCCCTGAACCGCTGGTTCACCTACACCACCAACGATGCCGGCGTGTACACCCTGAAGCCCGCCACCCGCATGGTCGCGTACTTCAGCACCAACGGCGCCCTCGGCACCACCGTGGAGACCCTGAAGACCGATAACCTGTACCTGGACGACAACATCATGGGCAAAGCCAACAATGACCGTCCCGCCGGCACTCTGACAACCGCTCCGTATGCCAATGTCGAGACCGGTTCTGCGCTAGGCGCCCCTGTCGGCAACAAGTTCATTGACGGCGTTGGCGCTGATTTCCCCTACAGCGGCGTCAACAACGAGCGCTGCTACGGCAACGACGACTCCGTCTACATCACCGTGGAGACCGACATCGTCGACACCCTGACCGGCATTAACGGCTCCATCACCGGCGTGACCGGCGTGTACACCGGTGCCCAGAGCGTGGAGATCGAGCTGGACCGCCAGGCCATGGACGCTCCCGGCAGCGACCGCCATGTGGATGAGGCCGACGTCTACGCCGTGTATGACAACGACCACTTCGTCATCGGCGCCGTGACCGTCGGCGAGGCCAACGGCGGCAATGCCACCATCGCCTATGTCACCGGCACGGTGAAGAGCGAGCGCATCGAGAACGGCATCTACTACTGGGAGTTCGACGCCATCGTTGACGGCACCGAGAAGACCCTGACCGTCAAGGAGAACTACGGCAGCGTGCTGGACACCAGCAGCCTCACTGCCTCCGACGTCAACAACGAGGCCGACGGCAGCCACGAGGATCTGGCTGAGTGGCTGGATCCCTTTACCGCCGGTTCCCCCTTCGCCGCCGACTCTACCCGCAACTGGAACGCCTACGACGGCATTGTGGAGCTGCGCTTTGACGCCGACGACTATGTCGTAAGCGTGAAGCCCGTGGCCGAGAAGGACGTCTATAGCTACTACGGCAACAAGTACGTTGCAGGCGAGCACGGCAACAGCAGCATTACCACCGCCGATGCTCTTGCCACTCCCGGCAGCCACACCGGAACTATGGACAGCGTCAAGGACGCCCGCGTCTACCGTATCGGCGGCGTGCGTGAGGAGGCCGTTCTGGACGGCACCCATAACACCTGGTCCACCGACTCCCACACCGCTGACTTCCACCACTACGACAGCGCTCCCGAGGTGCTGACTCTGAAGGGCCGTACCCTGTACGTCACTACGGATCAGCGCGACGAGGGCCTGGCCCTGACCTCCGACGCCAAGGCCGTGGTTATCCAGCGCGAGAACGGCAAGTGGAAGACCCGCGAGTTCAACAACGTCTCCAGCGCCATTGCCCAGGTTGCTGACGCCGACCGCAACTCCCTCAACGGCAAGCAGTTCCTCGGCGAGGTCGTGGCCGTGATGAACGACCGTGCCCAGGCCACCTGGCTGGTCATCACCAGCTATGCCAACCTGGTCTCCGGCGGCAATGTGCCCAGTCCCGGTGTGGGCGCCGTGAACAACGTTGCTGTTCAGTACATCGATGTGGACCGGAACGGCAGCAGCGCCGGCATCAACGGTGATGAGTACACTGCCTTCAAGCTGTACAACACCACCGCGGGCCGGAAGTACACCGTTACCATGTACACCTCCTTCGGCGGCGTGACCACCACCCGCGTCAAGGTTGTGACCGGTACGGCCGGCACCACGCTGTGCAACAGCCAGACCGACGGCTTCTACGGCAAGCTGGACGCCGGTACCCAGATCACCATTACCTGTGAGGAGGGCGTCGGCACCTATGTGGTCCCGGCTGACGGCAGCCTCATTGGAAGCTGCACCCTGTAAGGGCGGGGAAGGCCTTTGAGCTGAGCCCCTGAGCAAAAACCCAAAAATCCCCGGGCCGGAAGGCCCGGGGATTTCCTTTGGCGGCCACCCGTATAACGGGCGGCCGCCAATCCTTCGTTAAAATGTCCCATTCGGCCCGGACACCACGGGGGCAATCCTGCAGGCCGGGCCCCTGCGCGGGGGATAGAGGGGCTTCACGGCGGCGTTTCCCGCCCCTGCCGGAGGCCCCCGAAGAAATCCGCCAGCACCTTTTGACACTCCGCCTCCAAAATGCCGCCCACCAGGGCCGGGCGGTTTGGAAACGCCTCCATAAAGAGGTTTGTCACGCCGCCGCAGGCGCCCCAGGAACCGTCCCTGGCGCCGTACCACACCCGCCGGATCCGGGCGTTGAGAATGGCCCCGGCGCACATGGGGCAGGGCTCCAGGGTCACGTACAGCTCACACCCCTCCAGCCGCCAGGTCCCCAGCGTCCCGTTGGCCTGGGAGATGGCCTCCATCTCGGCGTGGGAGGCTGCGGACTGCTTTTCCTCCCGCCGGTTGCGGCCCCGGCCTATAATCCTGCCGTTATGGACAATGACACAGCCCACAGGCACCTCGCCTGCCAGCGCCCCCTCCCGGGCCAGGGCCAGGGCCTCTTCCATGTAGAACTCCTGCTCCGTGGTCATTTCTCTCCGCCTCCTGCATGAAAATTGGAATATTTGTCCAAACTCCCAGTAAGAATAGAAACAGGAGGGACAATGCCTTATGAAAAACGTTCTCTTTTCCAGAAAGACCCGTTCGGACCCGGAGCTTCTGGCGCTGAAGTCCGAGCTGCTGGAGGCCCAGGGCGAGCTGGCCTGCGCCTATCAGCGGTTTGACCAGGCGGTGGATCCGGAGCTGGTGGAATCCTGCATCTATCAGATCAGCGCCGTAAAGGCGCGCTGCAACTATCTCATCCGCGCCATCAAGGAGCGCAGCCCCGACGCCATTGCCGCAGCGGATCTCCGGGGGGAGGCCGTATGGACCTGAACCAAAAAATTGTTGCCGCGCTGCTGGCAGGGTTTTTTATCATTGCCCTGCTGCGGGTGTTCCGCGCTCCCCTGCGGGTGGCGGTAAAGCTGCTGGCCAACACCCTCCTCGGCTTCCTGGCCCTGTGGGCGGTGAACTTCACGGCGGGGATCACCGGCCTTACACTGGGGCTGAATCTCTGGAATGCCCTGGTCATCGGAGTGCTGGGCCTGCCGGGATTCGGCCTTCTGCTGCTGGTGCAGTGGGTGCTCTAGGGCGGCTGCCGGCAGGTTGTATACATAGTTCGGGGAGCGCGGGGGCAGGCCCTCCGCGCATCCTTTATGGTTTTTGAAAATTGAAAGTGAGCATTTTTGAGATACAGGGAGATAACAGGAGATTTCGGGAGTTTTCTGCTCCCTAAATTAATTTTGTGTTGACACCGTATGTTCTATGTGCTATAAATAATCTTGCTCCGATTTTACTCCGGAGCACTTGATTTGTAAAGCAAATACAAATATATCATACGGAGGAAACACCATGTCCACTTTTATGGCAAACAAGGCCAACATTGAGCGCAAGTGGTACATCCTGGACGCCGCCGGCAAGCCCCTGGGCAAGACCGCCGTCCGGGCCGCCGACCTGCTGCGCGGCAAGACCAAGGTCACTTACACCCCCCATGCCGACTGCGGCGACAACGTCATCATCATCAACGCCGGCAAAGCGGTGCTCACCGGCAATAAGGGCACCCAGAAGATCTACCGCACCCACTCCGGCTGGGTGGGCGGCCTGAAGGAGACCCCCTACCGCATTCTGATGCAGGAGAAGCCGGAGGTTGCCATGCGGGTGGCTGTCCGCGGCATGATGCCCCGGAATACCTTGTCCAAGGAGTCCCTGAAGCGCCTGCACATCTATGCCGACGCCAATTACGAGCAGCAGGCCCAAAAGCCCATCGCTCTGGACGCTGAATAAGGAGGAGTAAGAGAATGTATCAGTCCAAAAAGCCCTATCTGTACGGCACCGGCCGCCGGAAGTCCTCCGTGGCCCGCGTCCACCTGTTCCCGGGCGGCACCGGCTCCATCACCATCAACGGCCGTGACATCGATGAGTATTTCGGCCTGGACACCCTGAAAATGGTGGTTCGTCAGCCCCTGGAGGCCACCGGCAACACCGGCAAGATGGATATCGTGGCCACCGTGTCCGGCGGCGGCGTGTCCGGTCAGGCCGGCGCCCTGCGCCACGGCATTGCCCGCGCCCTGCTGCTGGCCAGCGAGGACAACCGCCCCATCCTGAAAAAGGCCGGTTTCCTGACCCGTGACCCCCGTATGAAAGAGCGCAAGAAGTACGGCCTCAAGGCCGCCCGCCGCGCCCCCCAGTTCAGCAAGCGCTGATTTCCGTCTCCTGCCTTTTTGGGATGCCGTCCAAAGGACGGCATCCTTTTTTGCACCTTTGCCGAGGCCCGTTCCTTTGGGCCGGAGCTGGCGGATTGCTATAAAACCGCCGCCCGGATCGGGCGGCGGTTTTTGATCTTTTCCTGTGTGTGGACGGCGGGATTTTCCGGAGGCCCCCTTTTGTGCCGTTTCCGGCCCTACGCCACCCGGGTCACTACGTTGGCAAAGCTGAACCATCCCCGGGCGTCCCGGCATACGCCGGTGAGTGTCTCCCGCAGATCCCAGGCCGTTCCGCGGTTATACAGGGGCGCCAGAACGCAGTCCGAAATCAGCAGGTCCTCCGCGTCATGCAGGCAGCCCATCCGGGCCGTGCCGTCGGCGGCACTGGCGATGATGGCCATCAGCGTGTCGTAGGCGCTGTTGGAGTACCGGACGACGTTATCCGGGCTGTCGGAGGTCCAGTCCATCAAAAAGCACTCAGCGTCGTTGCCTACGGCGGTTATGCTTACGCCCGCCAGCTCATATTCCCCCGTCCGCAGGGCCGTCCACAGCTCCCGGTTGGTAACGCCCACCGGCGTTACCCGCATTCCCAGAACCTCCTGCCACATCTGGCAGACGGCCTGGGCCACGGCTCCGTTGCTGCCCGTATCCTCGTAAAAGTATCTCATCTCCCCCAGGCTGACGCCGCTGTCATAGCCCGCTTCGCCCAGGAGCTCCCTGGCCCGGGTGCGGCGCTGTTCGTAAGTATCCGGGTCGTTGTCCAGCAGGGCCCCGCCTGCCGTGCGGAAGTCCTCCTCTCCGCTCTCGGGCACGCCGGGCGGAACCAGCCCCTCGGCCGCCTGGGCGCTGACGCCGGCTGCGGCGGCCAGGGCGCTGCGGTCAATGGCCAGATGCATCGCCTGCCGCACCAGGGGGTCCGCCAGCATCTCCTGCCCGCAGTTGAACAGCGCGGCATAGGTTTCCAGCTCCGGGACGGCCGTCCAGGTTTCATCTGCCGCCAGCTCTGCCATCCGCTCCTCCGCCAGGGGCCACACAGCGTCCACCGTTTTGTGCTCGTAGAGGGAGCGGGCCTCCTCCGGCGTATCGGCAAAGTGGAACACCAGCGTCCTGGGGCCGGCCTGGGAGCTGTAGTACCGTTCGTTCACTCTGGCGGACAGCGATGCGCCCTGGGTATAGGTCTCCACCTCATACGGCCCGTTGCAGACCAGTGCCGAGGGATCGGACCACCAGCGCAGGCTCTCACCGCCGAGCCGCTGGCTCCGCTCCTCTGCCTCATCTTTCAGCTTTTGCAGCACATCCTGGCGAAGGGGCATGGTGGCGGGGGAGGTGCAGACTTCCGTCAAAAACCAGTCGTAATGTCCGTTGAGAACCACCACTAAGGTGTTGTCATTCCTGGCAGTCACCTGCAGCAGCTCCATGTCACCGGCGCTCCGGGCCTCCTCATAGCCCGCCACCACAGACAGCAGCGCCGCATAGGGGGAGCGGCTGGAGGGATCCGCCAGCCGCCGCCAGGCATATACAAAGTCGGCGGCTTTCACGTTGGTTCCGTCGGACCACTTGGCGCTGCGGAGCCGGAAGGTATAAGTCACCGTGCCGTCATAGCTCTCCTCCTGATCCACGGTCTTTGCCATGCCGTTGGTCACAGTGGGCGTTCCGGAGACATCCACCGTCACCCGCATCAGGTTTTCGTACAGATGGGCCAGAATGGTCTGGTCTCCGATCTCCTCGGCGTAGATGGGATCCAGAGTAACCGGGGCGGACCCCACACACACGGACAGGGCCCCCCCGTCTGCCTCCCCTGCGCAGCCCGCCGGCAATATAAGACACAGCGCCCCGGACAGGGCCAGGCACACCAACCGTTTTAACATCCGCATAAATATTTTCCTCTATCTGTCGCCGGCAGAGGCCGGAATTTAGGTGAATCAATCCACATTACCGTATTATAGAGAAATCCGGCCCTCTTGTAAAGGCACTCCGGGAAAAAGTTACAAAATAATTACAAGTTTATAGAGCGGGCGCACCTGCGGCTTTATCAGCAAAAAGCCGCGGCTCCCGGTTAAGAGAGCCGCGGAGACATATTCAGCTGCCCGGCAGCGTTCCCAGATCCTCCATAGAGACGTCCATTTTAGCAGACACCTCCTCCAGGGTCATACCGGAGGAGAGGAACCGGCCGACCACCATAATTACGACGGCGGTATACCTCATCCTGCCGCCTCTCAGCGTTCCACGGCTTCCAGCCGTCCGTTTGCGCCGAACTTCACCGCTACAATCTCGTTCCGGGTTTTCTGGGCGATGTCGTCAATGCGCATTTTGGAGGGATAGTCCGCGATGAAGGTCACTGCCACCCCCTGGCGCCTGGCCCGGCCGGTGCGCCCGATGCGGTGGACGTAGTCCTGGTTCTCATCCGGAACGTCGCAGTTGAACACAATATCCACATCGTCCACGTCAATCCCCCGGGCCGCCACGTCGGTGGAGACAAAGACCCGCAGCTTTCCCCGGCGGAACTGCTCCATCACCTGCTCCCGGCGCTTTTGGGGAATGTCCCCGTGGATGCACTCGGCGTCAATCCCCCGCATCTGGAGGAACTTTGTAATGCGCTCGGTAGACCCCTTGGTGTTGCAAAACGCCATGCAGCGGTCAAAGCCCGTCTCCTCCAGGATCCTGGCGATGGCATCCGCCTTTTCGTTCTGGGCCACCTCCATACGGAACTGCTTGATGTCCGGCTTGTTCTGCTCGTCCTCCCGGACGGTGATCTCCGCCGCGTCCCGCTGGTATACCCAGGCAATGTCCATTACCTCCCGGGAGATGGTGGCAGAGAAGAGCCCCAGGTTCCGTCGCTTGCCCATCTTGTCCAGCAGGCGGGTCACGTCGTGGATAAAGCCCATATCCAGCATCCGATCTGCCTCGTCCAGCACTACGGTGTCGGCGGTATCCACCCGGACCGTGCGCCGCTTCATATGGTCGCTGAGGCGGCCCGGTGTGGCCACCACAATCTGAGGATGTTTTTTCAGCGCGTCAATCTGCCGGCCGATGGGCGCGCCTCCGTAAAGGCAGACTGTCCGCACACCGGGGCGGTAGGACGCCAGATCCCGGATCTCATCGGTGATCTGGATGGCCAGTTCCCTGGTGGGGGCCAAAATCACCGCCTGGACGCGTTCGTCCTCCGGATCGGTGTGCTCTACAATGGGGATCCCGTAGGCAAACGTCTTGCCGGTGCCGGTGGGCGCCTTGGCGATGACATCCTGCCAGTCCATCATGGGCGGAATGCATCCCGCCTGAACCGGCGTGGACACCTGAATCCCCCGCTGTTCAATTGCCCGCATAATCTCCGGCGACAGTCCAAGGCTGTCAAACCGCACGCCTTCTGTATATTCCATAGCCTTTTTCCTTTTTTTTCAGTATAATATTATTATTATACCCGCAATTTCCCGCGTTGTAAAGCGTTGCCGCACCGCCGCCGGCCCCATAACTGGGGTTTTTCCCCAGAAGTATAGTATTTTAGTAAATTTTTGCCTAAATAGCCAATTATCTACTGCTTTTTGTAAAAATTATTGTATATTTTTAGTAAAATTATGTATTGTGTTCATAACAGTTTCACCATTTTATGCTAAATTATTTTTGAGGGAACTCAACTATCCGGCGGGAGGTGTCAAACATGGCCGAAATGGACTATGTGCGCATTTTACGTGACCTGCGGGAGGATGCCGACAAGACGCAGACGCAGATTGCCGAAGTCTTGGGAACCTCCCAGACCATGTATGCGCGGTACGAACGCGGCGCCAACGAATTGCCCATCCACCATTTGATTACATTAAGCAGGTATTATGGCGTCAGCACGGATTACCTGCTGGGTCTCAGTAAGGAACGCTAAATGCGGACAGGAGCACTCCTGTCCGCACTGTTTTTTTGAGGACGGATGAACCGGAGAGGGCGGATTTTTCCGCCCTCTCCGGTTTTCAGAAGCCGTGCCGATTCAAATATCCCCCAGGGCTGCAAAAAATCCCGGACGCCTCTGTATTTTTGGGGATTTCCTGAGTGTGCGGCAAAGCGTCCGGCGGCGCAGCTCTGCGCACCGGAACTGCCGATGGCAGGGCAAGGGCCGCGGGATACCCATGGGATTTCAGGATTTTAACGCGTTCAGCGGCAGTTTTGGGAGGCGGGGATCCGCGCTGCGGCTGCCGGAGGACTTTTGACGCCGCAAAAGGGCAGCGCCGGGAATCTATTTTTCATTTCGCCGAAATTATACTTTCACTTTATAGGAAATTCTGATATAATAGCGAAAACGCGGCTCACTACATACGATTTCAGCGGCTCTTTCCCGTTGCATTTATACGGGGCGGCCGAGAGATCCGGCAAATGCCAAATACAGAGCGGCGTCTTACAGCCGGGCCGTCACACGGCAAAAGCCGGTTCCGCCGCCCTTTTATCCGAACTGTTGCAGCGGATGGGAAAAGCTGTAATTATCATGGAGGAATATTGCCATGGAGAAGGTCCTCATTATCGATGACAGTCCCGTACAAACCAACATCCTCAAATCCATTTTAAAGGACGATTACGACGTCACCGCGGCCCACACCGCCGAGGGCGGACTGCGCCAGGCCAGGTCCGGAGGTTATTCTCTGGTGCTTCTGGATGTGATTCTGCCCGGCATTGACGGGTTTGAGCTGCTGAAGCTGCTGCAGGAGGACACGGCAACCCAGCGCGTCCCCGTGATTCTCATCACCGCTCTGTCAGACTTCCAAAATGAGGAGAGGGGGCTGACACTGGGGGCGGTGGACTATATCACCAAGCCCTTTCACCCCTTGATTGTCAAGGCCCGGGTCAACACCCACATCAAGCTCTATCAGTACCGCCTACAGATCGAGCGGGAGGCTGCCGTGGATCAGCTCACCGGTGTGGCAAACCGGCGGCGCTATGACGCCGTCAGTATCGAGAGATGGCAGCAGGCCCTCCGCCTGAGAGTTCCCTTCTCCATCTGTATGTTCGATATCGACAAATTCAAGGTCTACAATGATACATTCGGCCACCCGGCGGGGGACAAGGTCATTGCCGCCGTAGCTGCTGCCGCATCCTCCCGTCTGCAGCGCAAAACGGATTTTTTTGCCCGTTACGGCGGTGAGGAGTTCGTGGCGATTATCTTGGGCAGCGAGGCCGCCGCCGCCTTTGAGCATATGAAGGTTATCCGTCAGACTGTGGAGGATCTCCATATCCTCCACAACGAAGCTGTCTCCCCGTGGGTTACGGTCAGCATCGGCGGCGTAACCCTGCTTCCGAAGCCGGGGGATTCCCTTGGCACCTATTTGAAAATCGCAGATACCATGCTGTATGACGCCAAGCGCTTTGGACGGAACCGAGTGGTCTGGTCCAATGAAAAAATGGAGCAGTGGCGGGAGAGATAACGGGCAGGATTGTATCTGAAAAGAGGAGAATACGATGGGACTATTTGGTTTGTTCGGGAAAAAAGCGCAGAGGCCGAAGGCCGTACCTGTTGAAAAAGAGCCGGAGACTGCCGAACTGGAATCTTACGCCGGAATGAAAGCGGAAGTGACGTCTCCGGATGGGCAGCTGCTCTTTACCGCCAAACTGCTGGGGCTGCACGAGACCCGGGCCGAACTGCACCAGACCGCCTGGGCCCCCATCTCCCGGCAGATGGAGGAGCCCCTGGCCGTCCGGATCCGGGGATATGACGACCGGGCTTCCAAGGCCGTCTATCTGGAGGGCACCATTCTCCCGGCGGCGGCAGACCATGTGTGGGCGGTGGAGGATCTGACGCTGGTAAAGACGGGAAATGACCGGGCCTTTTTCCGCATGGATGTGAATATGGACGCCAGCTTTACCCCCGTAGGACAGATTGGCGCGGTGGAGGAGCCCTGCAAGCTGCTGAATATCAGCGTGGGCGGCGTACGCATTGCCGCCTCCAACCGGCATGACAGCGGGGACAAGCTTTTGCTCAGTGTAAAGCTGGATCCGGAAAAGGGAGCCTCCACCATGCTCTGCCAAATCCTGCGGATTATTGAGCGGGAGACCGGGTATGAATACGGCTGCCGTTTCATTGAGCTGAACGGAGCGGACGAGGACAGGATTATGCAGATTATTTTTGACCTCCAGCGGAAAAAAAGCGGTCGCCTGTAACATCTCCGCCTCCGGCAGAGCAGCTGAACAGCTGCTCTGCCGTTTTTGTGAGTTTTGCACAACGCAAACGTTTGATTTTCGGCACCGATTTGATTGCAAATGACAAATTTTAGGAGTATACTACCATTACTTTAAAAAGGGCGCGAATGTTGCCGTTCCGCCCAGAAAGAATGGAGGCCGTACCAATGAAAAAGTTTCTGTCCCTGCTTCTCACGCTTATCATGACCTGCACCCTCCTCATCCCCTGTGCAGGTGCAAGCACCATCTACACCGCCAAGGAGATGAAAGTCAAGCATGACTTCCAGACCGAGGGTGTGGAAGACGGCAAGGGCGCCGCCACCTACGTAGAGGTGGAAGGCGGTTACTACATCTCCCCCTGGAAATACGATGTGGAGAACATCAGCCTCACTGTCACCTATGAGGGCGAGGACTACAAGGTCAAGACCAAGGATCTGAAGCTGGATGGCTTGAAGGACGTGAAGGTCAGCGTCTTTAAGCTGGACGGCAAAGTGGAAACCAGCACCGAAAGCGCCCCTGACAGCGCAGAGAAAATCGCTAAGTTCAAAGTGGACCTGGAGAACTGGACCGTCATCGCCATGCCCAAGACCGAGGGTCTGGAGATGGCCGTCAAATTCCAGTACAAGGACGCCAAGCCCGCCGAGGCCAACAATGTGGACGCCTTCCCGCTGGATAGCGCCGCCCAGGAGCAGGTGGAGGCTCCCGCCGGCTCTGTCCAGTTGATCCAGGACTTCAAGGACTGCAAGGGCACCACCGACGAGACCAAGGAGATCCGCACCATGCTGACCCCCGACAAAGACGGCGTCTATTTCGCCTCCCGCTGGGACTATAAGCTGGCCACCAAAGCCGGCGACGCCGGCGTGGGCCCCAATATCGACTGCAAGGTGGTCTACAACGGGGCCAATAAGAAGATGAAGGGCGAGGACATCACCCCCGATGCCAACAACTGCGGCACCATGTACTTCTTCGACCAGGGCGGCAAGCTGGATGTGGACGCGGAGGTCCCCCAGGGCGCCGTGCTGCTGGCCGAATGCACCATGAGCCTGGACGGCGCCATCTGGTTTACCCCGAAGAGCGACAAGATCACCACGGAGCTGGAGTTCAACTACGACGCCTCCGAGACCTATGACGCCAAGAAAAACGTCCCTCAGGTGGAAAACGTGAAGCCCGGCGCCAAGACCGAAGAGCCCGCCGAGCCCCAGACTCCCGCCGCCCCCAAGTTCACCGATGTGGCCGCCTCCTCTCCCTATGCTGCCGCCATTGACTGGGCCGTGGACAAGGGAATTGCCGCCGGCTATGACAACGGCACCTTCCGCCCGGGCAACACCTGCCTGGTGTCCCACATCCTCACCTTCCTGTGGAGGGCCAACGGCAAGCCCGGCGCAGCAGAGGGCAGGGATGAACTCATCACCGTGACAAATTGGGCTATGGGAGCCGGGATGTACTTGGGAGACAGCAATCTGCTGCGTGAGCCCTGCACCCGTGCCATGGCGGTGACCTTTATGTGGAATGCCGCCGGAAGCCCCGAGGTCAAATCCGAGGTCAACTTCACCGACGTAGCCGCCGACGCCGAGTACGCCGACGCCGTGGCCTGGGCTGTGGAGAATGGCATCACCACCGGCACCGGCGACGGCACCACCTTCTCTCCCGATGCCACCTGCACCCGCGGTCAGATCGTCACCTTCCTGCATCGGGCCGCCGATAAGAAATGACGAGCGTCTCTCCCAGGTAAAACAGTATTGCCGAAGCGCCCCTCCCGCCGATGGCAGGAGGGGCGCTCTCTATGCTATCTTTTATTTATCTGTGGGACACGTGCCAGATGTTGTCCGCATACTCCCGCACCGAGCGGTCAGCGGCAAAGATGCCGCTGCGGGCGATGTTGTGCAGGCTCATGCGGTTCCAGCGGTCCCGGTCCGCGTAGGCGGCGGCCATGTCCCGCTCCGCCTGACAGTAGGAGGAGAAGTCCGCCAGCAGCAGATATTCGTCTGCCGCGCTGCCGCCGGAGCCGAACAGCAGCCTCTGGTACAGGTCCTCATAGGTCACGCCGTCCCGGAAGCCGGTGCGCAGGGCGTCCACACAGCGGCGGAGGGTTTCATCCTGGGCGTACAGCCGCTGGGGGACATAGCCCTCCCGCTTCAGGCGCTCCACCTCGTCCGCATGGAGGCCGAAGAGGAACATGTTCTCGTTGCCCAGCACCTGGTTCATCTCCACATTGGCGCCGTCCAGGGTGCCGATAGTCAGTGCGCCGTTCATCATAAACTTCATGTTGCCGGTGCCGCTGGCCTCCTTGCCGGCCGTGGAGATCTGCTGGCTCACCTCGCTGGCGGGCATCAGCATCTCCGCCAGGGAGACCCGGTAGTTCTCCAGAAACACCACCTGGAGCTTATCCCTGCAGATGGGGTCATGGGCAATTTGATCTGCCAGGGAGTTGATGAGATGGATGATCCGCTTGGCCACCACGTAGCCCGGAGCGGCCTTTGCGCCGAAGAGGAAGGTATGGGGCTGGGTAATGGCATTGGGGTCGTCCTGAAGCTTCTGATACAGGGAGATGATATGCAGAACATTCAAAAGCTGCCGTTTATACTCGTGGAGGCGCTTTACCTGAACGTCAAAAATGGAGTTGGGGTCCAGAGTGACGCCCCGGGTCTTTTTGGCGTGGAGGGCGAAGGCCTCCTTGTTCTGCCGCTTAATCTCCCCCAGGCGATCCAGTACGGATTTGTCATCCGCGTAATCGTCCAGCTTCTGCAGGACCATGGCGTCGGAAAGGTACCCGTCCCCGCCGGTGAGGTCCCGGATCAGGCTGTCCAGGCCCGGGTTGATCTCGCTGAGCCAGCGGCGGTGGTCGATGCCGTTGGTGACGTTTTTGAATTTCCAGGGCTCCATCTGGCAGGCGTCCCGGAACAGGTCATTGCGCAGGATGTCGGTGTGGAGGGCGGAGACGCCGTTGACGGCCATGCTTCCGGCCAGGCACAGGTTTGCCATGCGGACCTGACCGTCCCAGACGATGGCCATGTACTGGGTCTTGCCGGGGTCGTGGTAGTACTCGTCGACCTTCTTCTGCCAGCGGGCGGAGATCTCCTTGATGATCTGCCAGATCCGGGGCAGGCGCTGCTCCATCAGCTTCTGGGGCCAGCGCTCCAGGGCCTCTGCCAGGACGGTGTGGTTGGTGTAGGCCACGGATTGGGTGGTGATGCCCCAGGCCTCGTCCCAGTTCATGCCGGCATCGTCGATCAGGATACGCATCAGCTCCGGAATCACCAGGGCCGGATGGGTGTCGTTGATCTGGATGACGTTCTTCTCGTGGAAGTTTTTCATGGTGCCATACAGGGACATGTGCTTGGTGGTGATGGACTGGATGGTGGCGGAGACAAAGAAATACTGCTGCTTTAAGCGCAGGGACTTGCCCTCCTCGTGGCTGTCGTCGGGGTAGAGGACTTTGGCGATGGACTCCGCCATGGCCTCCTCCTCGGCGGCCTTGAGGTACTCGCCCCGGGAGAACAGGGACATATCCATGGGGGAGGTTGCCCGGGGCTCCCACAGCCGCAGGGTGTTGACGTGGTCCGTGCCGAAGCCGGGGATCTTCATGTCGCAGGGCACCGCCAGCACGGTGGTGGCATTCTCGTTGACGGTGTGCAGCCGTCCGTTGTCCCAGAACTCCCGCAGCGTGCCGCCGAAGCGGACCTCCTGGGCCTCCTCGGGCTTGGGGACAAGCCAGGAGATGCCCAGATCCTTCCAGTGATCCGGCAGCTCCACCTGCTGGCCCTCTATGATCTTTTGCTTGAACAGGCCCAGCTCGTAGCAGATGGAGTAGCCGGTGGCCGGAATGTCCAGGGTGGCCATAGAGTCCAGATAACAGGCGGCCAGGCGGCCCAGGCCGCCGTTGCCCAGGGCTGCGTCCGGCTCCATCTCAAAGATGTCGCCGGCTTTGAAACCCAGATTGTTCAGCGCATCTTTCAGCTGGGGCAGCACGTCCAGGTTATAGGCGTTTTTCATCAGGCTCCGGCCCATTAAAAACTCCATGGACAGGTAGTGAACCCGCTTGCGCTGCTCGCGGTTTGTCTTTTTGCGGGTCTCCACCCCGCGGATGGCCATCACGTCCCGGAGCACCAGGGCGCAGGCCTTCATCATCTCCTGATCGGTGGCCTCATCGGGTGTCTTGCTGAAATTCAGCATCAGCTTCTCGGTCAGGGCTTTCTCCAGTGTCTCAGTGGTAAATGGTCTCATCGCTTTTCCTTACCCGCCGTCCGCTTACGTCTCCTTTGCGGCGGTTCCTTTCTTTTTGGTCTCTCCGGCAGTCTTTTTCGCCGCTGCCTTTTTTGCCGGCGCCTTCTTTGCCGTACCCTTGCTTCCGGACTTGGGCCCCCGTTTCTTCGGCACATCCGGGGCAGGCGCAGCCTCCTCTGCCGGGGGATTCTCCGGTGCGGGCGGGGCGTCCACGGCGGGAACGGCTTCCGCGGCAGGGGCCTCTTCCGCAGCAGGCGCGGCCTCTTCCGCGGCGGGGACGGCTTCCGGCGCAGGCCAGATCTGCCCGGTGACACTCGCATAGATCCGCAGGTATTCCCCGGCGCTGCGGGCCCAGCTGAAATCGCACGCCATGGCCCGCTTGCGCAGGCGGCTGAACGCGTCGGGATAATCCTTGTACAGATAGACGGCCTCGCGGATGACATACAGCATATCGCCGCTGGCATAGTTGGAGAAGGTAAAGCCGTTTCCGGCATCTCTCCAGGATTCATAGGGCTGAACGGTGTCCCGCAGGCCGCCGGTCTCCCGGACGATGGGCACCGTGCCGTAGCGCATGGCGATCATCTGGCTCAGGCCGCAGGGCTCGCTCTTGGAGGGCATCAGGAACAGATCCGCACCGGCGTAGATGGCCATGGACAGCTCCTCGTTGTAGTCCAGGCGCACCGCCATCCGGCCCGGGTACTGCTGGGCGGCCCAGTGGAAGAACTCCTCGTACTTCCTGTCGCCCTTGCCCAGCACCACCAGCTGCATCGGAAGTTTCATCATATCATGAAGTACTTCGCAAATCAAGTCCAAACCCTTGTGAGAGACCAGACGGCTGACAATGGCCACAATGGGCACATGGGGCTCCTCCCGCAGGCCCATCAGCCTTTGGAGGTACGCCTTGTCCTGATCCTTGCCGCCCATATCCTCCGCGCTGAAATTGACGGCGATACCGGGGTCCTTGGCCGGGTCGTAGCGGTCCATGTCGATGCCGTTGAGCACGCCGGAGAGCTTGTACTCACACTGCCGCATAACGCCCTCCATCCGGTGGGCGAAATAGGCCATTTTCAGCTCGTTGGCGTATGTAGGAGATACGGCGTTGACGGCGTCGGCGCACAAAATGGCGCCCTTGAGCAGGTTCAGATCCCCATCCATCAGCAGCGTGCCGTCCTCCACCCAACCCTTGTCCAGGCCGAAGAGATCGCCCAGGACATAGGGGTTGTAACGGCCCTGATACTCGATGTTGTGGACGGTCAATGTGGTGCGGATAGAGCGGAAGCGCTCCTCCCGCACGCCGTCGTCCTTGAGGTAGATGGGAACCAGGGCGGTCTGCCAGTCGTTGCAGTTGATGACGTCCGGCCAGAATTTCATGTGATCCAGCATCCGCACCACGGCCCGGGAGAAAAAGCCGAACCGCTCGCCGTCGTCCATATAGCCGTAGAGATCCGGGCGGTCGAAATACTGCTCGTTGTCCAGGAAATACCACGTCACACCGTCCTGTTCCAGGGAGAACAGCCCGCAGTAGACGTGTCGCCAGGCCAGATCCACATAGTCGTAGCACAGGAAGGTCAGCTTTTCGCCGAACCGCTCCCGGACACGCCGGTACAGTGGCAGCACCACGGCCACCTCAGCGCCCTCCGCCGCCAGGGACGGCGGCAGGGAACCGGCCACATCCGCCAGTCCTCCGGTTTTACAGAAGGGAACTGCCTCGCTGGTTGCATACAGAATTTTCATGTTTAACTGCTCCTTTTCTTCGTGTTCCTTTGGAAGAATCCAACGTTCCACTCCCGCCGGGAGACCCGGCAATACAACTCAATCAGGGGGAGCAGCCTCCCCCTGACTGAATTTTTTATTAAATAATGCTGCCCTTTGCCACCACGACAGGGTAGGTGGCGTAGCCCATCAGCGTCCGGCCCTCCTGGACTTTTACATCCTTATCGCAGATGACATAGGCCAGCTTTGCGCCGCCTGCGATATCGGTGCCCTTGAACAAAACGCAGTTGCGGACCACCGCTCCTGCGGCCACATCCACGCCGGGGAAGAGGATGGAGTTCTCCACCACACCCTCGATCCGGCAGCCCTCGGCCACCAGGGAGTTGACGCATACGCCGTCCGGCCCGATATAGGTGGAGGCTTTGTCGGCGCCCTTGGCCCGGACAGGCCGCTCCGGGGTAAACAGCTCCGCCCGGATATTGGGGTCCAGCAGCTGCATGCTGCGGTCGTAGTATTCTTTTACAGAGCGCATCTGGGCCGCAAAGCCGCTCCAGATATAGCTGCGCAGGTAGAACTGGTTCTTCCGCGCCTGAAGCACATCCCGCCGCCAGCTGTACTGATCCTTGGCCGTACACTCGTCCACCATCTCCTTGAGGAGCTTGGTGGATACGATGTACACCTCCAGGCCGCGGTATCCCCTGGGGCGGTGGAGGTTGAACAGCACCTCCGTCACCCGCCCGTCGCTGATCTCGAAATAGGTGCCGTCGTCGGTGGCAAAGCTGTCGTTTCCGCAGACCACCGTGATATCCGCGCCGGACTTCACGTGGCTTTCGTAGATGTCGCCCAGGGGGAGGTTTGCCACCAGGTCGCCGTCCATCAGGGCCACATAGTCCTGGCGGATGGTGTCCAGATAGCTCCGCACACCCGCCAGGGCCTCCATATGGCCCCGGAAGGGCATGGCGCCCCAGCTCTGCTGGTAGTTGAAGGGGGGCAGCATCCTCAGGCCGCCCCGCTTGCGGCTCAGGTCCCAGGCCTTGCCGGTGCCCAGGTGATCCAGCAGACTCTGGTAGTGGCCGTGGAGCACAATGCCCACGTCTGTACATCCGGCGTTCACCAGGCTGGACAGGGCGAAATCCACCGCCCGGTACCGCCCGCCGAAGGGGATGGACGCCGCGGAGCGGATCTGACCCAGCTCCTGCATCTCATTGCGCTTTTCATAGGCGAAAATGATTCCGTGCAGTCCGTTCATTTGGACACCTCCTCACCGTTGCGACCCAGCATTACGCCGGATCCCACCTGCTTGCCCTCTTCCAGGACACAGGCCGGGGCCAGCACCGTAAGGCCGCCCCAGGAATCGGTATTGTCCGCCTCCGGGCCGCTTCCCACGCGGCAGTTTCTGCCTACGTGACAGCCCTCTCCCAGAATGGCGTACTCCACCACTGCGCCGGGCTCCACCACCGTGCCGGGGAACAGCACGGAGTAGCTGACCCGGGCACCCTCGCCCACAACGACGTTGGAGGAGAGGACGGAATTTTCCACCGTGCCCTCCAGAATGCTGCCGCGGTTGATGGCGCTGTGCGTTACCTTGGCGTCCGCCCCCAGAAATGTGGGCGGCGCGTTGACGGAGCGGGCGTAAATGGGCCAGGAGTCGTCCGCCAGATCCAGGCCGGAGGTGGGGGAGAGCATATCCATGTTGGCGTCCCACAGGGAGTCCAGGGTCCCCACGTCCTTCCAGTAGCCTGCGAAGCGGTAGGCCGCCATCCGCTGCCCGTCGTTCAGCATGGTGGGGATGATGTTCTTGCCGAAGTCGTTCTCCGACTCGGGATTGGCCTCGTCATCGGTGAGGTACTGGCGCAGGGCCTTCCAGGAGAAGACGTAGATACCCATGGAGGCCAGGTTGCTCTTGGGCTCCTTGGGCTTTTCGGCAAACTCGGTGATCATGTCGCTGCCGTCCACGCTCATGATGCCGAAGCGGGGGGCCTCCGCCCAGGGTACCTCCATGACGGAGATAGTGCAGGCGGCGCCCGCCTCCTTGTGGCGCTTGAGCATGTCGGAGTAGTCCATCTTATAGATGTGGTCGCCGGAGAGAATCACCACGTACTCGGGGTCATACAGGTCGATAAAGCCGATGTTCTGATAGATGGCGTTGGCGGTGCCCTTGTACCAGGTGCCGCCCTTGCTGCCCTGATAGGGGGGCAGGATGTGGACGCCGCCGGTGGAGCCGTCCAGATCCCAGGGCAGGCCGCTGCCGATGTAGCTGTTCAGCTCCAGCGGACGGTACTGGGTCAGCACACCCACGGTGTCGATGCCGGAGTTGGTGCAGTTGGACAGTGGGAAGTCGATGATGCGGTACTTCCCTCCGAAGGGAACGGCAGGCTTGGCCATATCCCCGGTGAGGACATACAGCCGGCTGCCCTGGCCGCCGGCCAGCAGCATGGCGATACACTCTTTTTTCATTTCTCCGCAAGCTCCTTTGCCTGTTTTTTGGTTCTGGGTTTCGCGGGTTTCACGGACTTCGCGGGTTTTACGGTTTTCGCCGTTTTCTCGCCTTTCTCAGCTCTCGTACCCCTTGGGAAGACGCCCTCCCCCCGCAGGAACACCGCGCCGAAGGCGGGGATTTTGATGGCGGCGGAGTGTTCTTTCCCGTGGGAGGGGATGGCTTCCACAATGACGGGCTCCCTGTCGCCAAAGCCGTCGCCGCCGTAGGCGGGGTCGTCGGTGTTGAACACGGGGGTGTACTTCCGGTGGGCGGGGACGCCCATCCGGTAGTTTTCATAGGTGTTGGGGGAGAAGTTCACGGCGCACATCAGGTCCCGGCCCTTCTTGTCCCTGCGCAGAAAGACCACCACGTTGTTGTGGTTGTCGTCGGGCACCAGCCACTCAAAGCCCTCCCAGCTGAAATCGATCTCCCACAGGGCGGCCTCTTTCTGGTAAAAGGCGTTGATATCGCGGAAGAACTTGTGGGTTTTCCGGTTCTCCTCGCTCTCCAGCAGGTACCAGTCGATGGACTGATGGGAGTTCCACTCATGCCACTGGCCCAGTTCGGCCCCCATAAACATCAGCTTTTTGCCCGGATGCGCCAGGAGATAGGCATAAAAGCCCCGCTCGCAGCGCAGCTGGTTTTGGTAGTCTCCGGGCATCTTCCCCACCACAGAGCCCTTCATATGTACTACCTCGTCGTGGGAGATGGGCAGCACAAAATTCTCTGAGAATGCATACATCATAGAGAAGGTGATGTCCTTGTGGTGGTCCTGGCGGAACCAGGGGTCCATCTTCAGATAGTGGCACATGTCGTTCATCCAGCCCATGTTCCACTTGAGATTGAACCCCAACCCCCCCACGTCGGCGGGCCGTGTCACCAGCGGCCAGGCGGTGGACTCCTCGGCGATCATCAGCACGCTGGGGTTGACGGAAAAAGCCAGGGCGTTCAGCTCCCTCAAAAAGTCGATGGCCTCCAGATTCTCGTGCCCGCCGTACTTGTTGGGCGTCCAGGGGCCGCCCTGCCGGTCGTAGTCCAGGTACAGCATGGAGGCCACGGCGTCCACCCGCAGCCCGTCGATGTGGTATTCCTCCAGCCAGAAACGGGCGGAGGAGAACAGGAAGCTCTTCACCTCGGGGCGGCCGTAGTCAAAGACCCGGGTGCCCCAGCTGGCGTGCTCCCGCTTGTTGGGGTCGCCGTACTCGTAGCAGCAGGCGCCGTCAAACTCATACAGGCCCTGCTCGTCCTTGCAGAAGTGGGAGGGCACCCAGTCCAGCAGGACGGAGATGCCGTTTTTATGCATGTGGTTGACGAACCACATAAAGTCTTTGGGAGTGCCGAACCGGGAGGTGGGGGCGAAATACCCGGTGCACTGATAGCCCCAGGAGTCGTCCAGGGGGTGCTCCGTCACCGGCAGCAGCTCAATGGCGTTGTAGCCCATGTCCTTGACATAGGCCGCCAGTTCCTTTCCCAGGTCCCGGTAGTCGATGAAGTCCCCGTTCTCCCGCAGCTTCCAGGAGCCCAGATGTACCTCATAAATATTCAGTGGGGATGAATACACCGGGCGCTGGGCCTGCCTTTTCCGAAAGGCCCCGTCGGTCCACCGGAATCCCCCGATATCGTACAGCTTGCTGGCCGTTGCCGGGCGGGTCTCCGTGTGGAAGCCGTAGGGATCCGCCTTCATACGGGTAATCCCATCCTGCCCCGTTACGGCGTATTTATAGGCGGCATATTCTGCCAGTCCGGGAATAAACCCCTCCCAGACCTCGCCAATCTGAATTAAACGATTAGCCTGTTCGTCCCAGCCGTTAAAATCACCCACCACAGACACGGACCGTGCGTGGGGTGCCCAGACCCGGAACCCCCAGCCGGCCTTGCCCCGCTTCTCGGTGGGATGGGCGCCGAACCAGCGCCAGCCCTCGGTCAGTGTTCCCGCGTGGAAGCTCTCAGCCACTTTGCTGTTCGCCATGTAACTCTCCTCTCCCCGCCTGCCCTGGGGCCCCGGCGGGCTCTGTGTTTTGGAAGCCGCGCTTCCCGCTTTTCCCGGATATACCAAATATTGTGTTTATTATACTTCCTGAAAGAAATACCGTCAAGAATGGTCCTGTCGAAAAAGAGAAAAGACTTTTGGTTGTTTCACCCAATTTCTTCTCGCAATTTCACCATATTTTATGTATACCTTTGACATTTTGCACAGAACTTTACTGAGGATTTCTCCGTATCGTTTTTTGGGGCAGGCCCGGATATGCGGTTTCACGGTTGATTTTGCCGGATCGCCCTGCTACAATACCATCGTGGCAAACGGCGGCAGGGCATCTCTGCCGCCGGCTGCCGATTATTTTCAGGAGGAACTGCGCTGATGTTTTCCCTGCTCACGGAGGTCACTGTGGACGGTTTTGCCCTGTGGATCGTGCTGCTGCTGTGTCTGGGTGTGTTTCTGGCCTCTTTTATGGACGCCATTGCCGGCGGCGGCGGAATTATCTCGGGCCCCGCCCACCTCATTGCCTTCGGGAATCTCCCCGCGCCCTATGCCCTGGGGACCAACAAGGTCTCCGCCGGTATCGGCACTGTGTTTTCCACCGCCCGGTTCATCAAAAGCGGCTATGTGAACTGGAAGCTCTTCGCCCCCTCCATTGCCTTTGCGCTGGCAGGTTCCGTCATCGGCACCTGGCTCCAGCACCGTACGCCGGATGCGGTTTTGAAATACATGCTGCTCATTGTGCTGCCGGTGGTGGCGGTGATCACCCTGCGCAACCGCGACTGGCCCGACGAGCCCGGGGAGATCGACTTCAAAAAGCAGGCCGCCATCGTCTGGGCGGCGGCCTTCGTCATCGGCGGCTACGACGGGTACTACGGGCCCGGCACCGGCACTTTTTTGATGATCGCCTTCATCCGCCTGGCCAAGCTGGACACCCGCCACGCCGCCGGCGGCGTGAAGATCATCAACCTCTCCAGCAACATCGGGAGCCTTGTGACCCAGCTGGCCGGCGGGTATGTGTTTCTCCGGGTGGGCCTCATCGCCTCCGTATTTTCTATCGCAGGGCACTACATCGGATCGGGTCTGGCCATCAAAAACGGCAGCAGGATTGTCCGCCCTGCGGTCATTGTCGTTTTGATCCTGCTGACGCTGAAGGTGGGCAGTGAGCTGCTGTTCCCGGCGTTCTGGAGCTGAACCCGGTTTTGCTAAGCGCCTGTTGGCCGGCAGAGGAGGGGCAGCGCAGGGGCCCTCTTTGATACGGCCTATGAGACAGTGGATGGAGTAACAGAATGAAAAAGACCATTGGTATCCTGGGAGGCATGGGCCCCCTGGCCACGGCGGATCTGTTTCAAAAGATCATCTCCCTCACCGCCGCCGCCGGCGACAGCGGGCATATCCGCATCTACATAGACAACAACCCCGCCATTCCCGACCGTACGGCGGCCATCCTGGGCCGGGGGCCGGACCCTCTGCCCGCCATGCGGGACTCCCTGCGGAAGCTGGAGTCCTGCGGTGCGGACTGTATCGTCATGCCCTGCAACACCGCACACTTTTTTCTTCCCCGCCTTCAGGGTCTGACGGATATCCCCTTCCTCAGCATGCTGGAGGCCGCTGCCCGGGCGGGCGGCACCCGTTTTCCCGGACGGTCCGCCGCAGTGCTGGCCACTCAGGGCACCCTTTCCGCCGGGCTGTACCAGGACGTGCTGGAGAGGGAGGGTATCCCGTATCTCCTGCCGGACGCGGGGGAGCAGGACGCCCTGATGCGGGTGATTTACGGCGGCGTAAAAGCGGGGACTCCGCCGGAGAGCTGGCGGGCGGACCTGCTGCCGGTGCTGGAGGCCCTGTCCGCCCGGGGAGCGGACTATTTTATCCTCGGCTGCACGGAGCTGCCCCTGGCCTTCCGGCTGCTGGGACTGCCTCAGCCCGTCCTGGATCCCACGGAGGAGCTGGCCAGAGCCGCCGTCCGTTTCTGCGGTTATCCCCTTAAAAGCTGACAGGGACCGTACGCCTTCTTTTTGCACGTTGGCATTTTGCTAAAATTGCCTTTACAAACGCTCTTGTTTTTGTTATAATATACCAATCCCGCAGGAGGAATGGAGTCCTCCGGGATATACGAGAGAGGAAAATTTTGTAATGAGGTGAGTGTATGAAGAAAAAAATGAGTCTCCCAATGCAGATCCTGATCGCACTGGTTGCAGGTATCGTGGTGGGCCTGGTGTGCTACTTCGGCGGTTTTGCCGACATCACTACGAGTTACCTGAAGCCCTTCGGCGACATCTTCGTGAACCTGCTGAAATTCATCGTGGTGCCGGTGGTGCTGCTGAGCATGATCGACGGCATCATCTCCATGAACGACATGCGCAAGGTGGGCTCCGTGGGCGTCAAGACGGTGGTCTACTTCCTGTGCACCACCGCCATCGCCTGCATCATCGGCCTGGTGTTCGCCAACATCTTCAACGGCGCGGGCCTGTTCCCCGTGCTGGACGCCGCCAGTGCGGAGTACGAGGCCAAGGAGTTCGGCGGCTTCATGGCCACGCTGGTGTCCATCTTCCCCACCAACATGTGGAAGTCCTTTACCGACGCCAACATGCTCCAGGTCATTGTCATCTCCCTGTTCCTGGGCGGCTCCATCCTGGCTGCCGGCGAGCGGGCGAAGCTGTGCCGTGACTTCGTCTCCTCCGCCTACGCCGTCATTGAGAAGCTGATGGCGTTTGTCATCTCCCTGTCCCCCATCGGCGTGTTTACTTACATGGCGTGGGTCGTGGCCACCCAGGGCGCGGCCATTCTGGGCTCCCTGGCGCTGGTTATCCTGTGCGCGTACCTGGGCTACATCGTCCACGCGGTGGTGGTCTACTCCCTGTCCGCCAAGGTCTTTGTGGGCATGAGCCCCATCACGTTCTTCAAGGGCGCCTTCGCCGCCATGATCTTCGCCTTTACCTCCACCTCCTCCGCGGCCACCCTGCCGGTGTCCAAGGAGTGCGCCGCGGAGCTGGGCGCGGAGGACGATATCGCCTCCTTCGTCCTGCCCCTGGGCTCCACCATCAACATGGACGGCACCGCCATCTACCAGTGCGTGGCCACCGTGTTCCTGGCCTCCTGCGCCAACATCCACCTGACCATCGGCCAGATGGTCATTGTGGTGGTCACCGCCACCCTGGCCTCCATCGGCACCGCCGGCGTCTCCGGCGCGGGCATGATCATGCTGGCCATGGTGCTGGAGGCCCTGGGCATCCCCGTGGCCTACATCGGCCTGATCGTGGCCGTGGACCGGCTCTTCGACATGGGCCGCACCTGCCTGAACGTCACCGGCGACATCGCCTGCTCCGTGTGCGTCACCAAGTGGGAGGGCAAGAAGAAGTAATTCCCCTTAATGTGTAAAAGAGGCTGCCATCCGGCAGCCTCTTTCTCTTTATTCCGGCAGGGATAAAACACCCTCTCTCCCGGTTCTGCTCTGCCCCTCTTCCGGGTGTTTTTCCGCATATGCCGCCAACAGACGGCAGAATTCCTGCCGCCGCTCCTCCCTGCTGCGGATCTGGATACGGTTCAGCAGGGGTACCAGCAGTTCCAGCTCCCCTTCCGTCAGCTCCGCCGTCAGCCATTCAAAGTAGAAGGATTCGGCCTCCACCTTGGCCTCCCGCAGCGCGTTGCCCCTTTCTGTGACAAACAGCTGCTTGCGCCGTTTGTCACCGGGGCTGGGCAGGCGGCTGATATAGCCCGCCGCCTCCAGCTTCGCCGCCCGGCGGGCGATGGTGCTCTTGTCCAGGCAGTACAGCCGCCGCAGCTCCTCCTGGGTCACGCCGGGGCGGTGGCGCACCGTGTGGATCATATCGTAATCCGATAGACTCAAGTCCGTATTGCCCAGCGCCCGGGCTACAAATCGCTGGGCGTCCCGGTCAATTTTCCGGATACGCCGTCCGGTGGGGTCCATGGCATCGCCTCCCTTTCGGATATCATACAGGAGCCGCAGCCGCCCGTCAATTCCGGTGTGACATTTTCAACGGTTTGCACAAATCGTTGCAATATGCAACGATTTGTGCTTGACTTTTTGGCAGCAAAGAGATATGATATATATATCGGGAGATATGGGAAGTCTCCTGCGCCACGGAAATTGGAATACGCAAAGAGTGCGCCAGGGCCGATCACCCTGGCGCACCTGATTTTTATTTACGCGGCGGGGATGGGAAACACCACGCCGCCCACGGAAATGCTCTCCAGCTCCTCCAGGGGGGTGATCTCCTCCAGCACCTGGCCCTTGGTGCAAAGGCTCACACCGTTATCCGGCCGGATACCGCCGCCTGCGCCGCTGAGGTCGATGACCGTGCCGTCGGTTTTGGTCAGCAGGATCTCGACATTTCCCATATACTGCCGGACGGTGCGGCTGTCCTCAGGGGACTCCCGCCCGCTCTCGGAGCTGCTCCACCGGGCCTCGGCATCCACGGTGTAGTCCACCTTCACCGCGATGGGGGAGACGCTGACGCCTTCGATGGTGAAATTCAGTCCGTCCTGGGAGAAGGTCTCGCCGCCGCCCAGGTGAACTGAGCAGTCCTCATAGTCCACCTCAAAGCGGAACTTCCACTTCCCGGCGTACAGAAGCTCGTCCCGCCCTGTCTCCGGGTTCCAGCAGCGCAGGTCCTCAAACTCCGCCGTGGCGGTGCCGCGGGTCAGGGAGACGTCGGAACTGACGGCCTCCACATACTGGACCTGGTTGTCCTCCGCGTCTGTGTCCACGAACCAGGCGCCGCCGTGGGTGCCGCCATTGACCCAGCCGCTGCCGCCGAAGCCGCCGATCATCAAAAAGCTCCCGTCCAGGTCTTTGTCCTCCGGCAGGAACCGCTCCCCGTCCTCCCGGGTGAGAGTGTAGACAATGACGGCGTTGTACTCGTCGCCCATGATGGCGTCGGCGGAGATGGTGATGCCGCCCGCCGTGTCGCTGGCCCCAATGGGACGGCCGATCTTGTCGATGACCTCCGTCTGGGCCGCGGTGCCGCCGAAGAGAGGCGCAAACACGTCGATAGGGGCGGGGAGAATTCCTGCGGCGCTGGAACCCACCGCCAGCACCACCGCCACCGCCGCGGCAATAGCCGCCATCTTGCCAAAGGGCCTGCGGCTGCGGCGGGCCGTCCGGCAGGAAGCTGCTTTGACGGCATCGGCGGCCAGCCGGGTTTTCTGCTCCTGGGTAAAGCGCAGGGTATCCAGCCCGCGCCTGTATTCAGACAGATTGCTCATAGTCCATTCCTCCTAAAATCTCTTTCAGCTTCGCCCGGCCCCGGGCCAGGCGGGTGTGTACGGTGGCAGTGGGCACGCCCAGGATCTCCCCGATCTCCGCGGCCTGGTAGCCCTCGTAATAGTAGAGGTAGATCACCGCCCTGTAATGGGGCGGCAGCGTGTTTACCGCCGCCAGAACGGAGCCGTCCGCCGCTTCCGGGGCCGGAACCAGGAAGCAGTCCTCCAGAGGGCGGGTGCGCCGGCGCCAGGGGCTCTTTAATATGTCTTTGCAGGCGTTGGCGGCCATACGCAGAACATAGGCCCGCTCATGGTCGGAGCTCTCAAATTCCCGGGGCTCCGCCAGCAGCTTGACAAATACGCTCTGGCACACGTCCTGGGCATCCTGGGTGTTTTTCAGATAGGTATAGCTCAGGCGGAGAATGGCGTCAGCGTATGCCTCTGCCATCCGCTCCGCTTGCCGGATCTGGTTCATTGAATTTCAACTCCTTTGAAGCGCGCTCATATAGGGTACGATTGAGGGGCGGAAATCCTTTCACCCTGCAAAAATTTTTCTCCGGGCGCCGGCCGTTGAGCAGAGGCGCGGCGGATATGGGGCCGGCTCCCGTTTCCGGCCTTGCATGCCCGGCGGCGGAGTGATAAAATACGGATATCCTATCAGAGCTGAAACGGGATATCCGGCCCGCCGGAAAAGGAGTGCCTATGAAAAGAGTTTTACCGCTGCTGCTGGCCATGGCCCTGCTGCTGGCCGGCTGCAAACATCGGGGAGACCCCCTGCCGGACCAGCCGCCGGAGCCGCCGGAGACGGAGGAGCCGGCGGAGAAGCAGGCCGTCACGGAGGAGACCCCCCTGGAGTTGGACGGCCTGCGGATTGAGGTCAGCCGGAGCGGGCTGTCCTCCGACCGGCTGATGGAGGCGGCGAAAAAGCTGCCGGAGCTGCTGCGCTCCGCCCTGGCAGAGAACCATATTCACACAAATACCGTTCAGGTAACAATCGGCTCCTCCCCCGCCGCCACGGTGCAGGCGCTGAACGAGGGCACGGTGGACATCGCCATCCTGCCCGCCGAGGGCTTTGCCGGGCAGGAGACGGAGGCCGCGGTGCTGCTGGCCTCCGGTCCCGGCGGTGAGAGCGCACCCATCTGGTCGGACTGTACCGTGGGATTCCAAACGGCGATCTGTACTGCCGCCACGGATTACGGGACAAATCTGGCCAGCCGGGTGGGAAAGGAGGACGGCCTGCCCGCCTGGGCGGAGATAAGCCGCGCCCGCTGGGGACTGCTGGAGCAGGACTCCGTCCCCGGCCGCCGGGCGGTGGATCTGTGGCTGGCGGACAACTACGAGGGACAGACCACGGCAGACCTGCCCAACGTCACGGTATACGGGGATTTTGCCCAGCTGCTCCAGGCGGCGGAGGCCGGCGAGATCGACGTGTTTCCCATGGACGCCTCCGCAGAAGGGGCCGGGGCGGAGCGGGATATGCCGTTCCCCCTGGGCGTGACGTCGCGGTTTTACGACGCCGTAGTCGTTGTCTCCCCGAAGCGGGAGGATCTGTCCGACCCGGAGCTGAGCCTGAGAGATCCGCTGATGTTCACCCTGACGCAGCTCTGCTGGTATGACGGAACCCAGACCCTTCCGGACGGCACCCCTGCCTTTCCCGGAGACGGCTATGGCCGGGAGACCCTGGCGCTGTGCCGGGACGTGTTCGGCGCCCATCGCTACGGCTGGGCGGAGGACAGGGACCTGGCCCCCGCCCGCCGTCTGGCGGCCCTGGAGGGCCATATGGCAGAGTAAGGGCAAAAGCGCCAGGCACAGCAGAGAGTCAAAAAAACTGGCAGGCTGTCGAAAAAGAAGGGAGCCCTCCGCAAGGGGAAGGAGGGGTGTGTGCGGCTGCGCCCGCAGGCGCGTTTCGGAGCGCAACCGCCGCAAGGCGGCTCTTAGCGCGG
>ERZ808035.603-NODE-603-length-28786-cov-7.433557_pt1 | contig 28786 bp, 26 predicted proteins | sample MGYA00380189_ERZ808035 | MGnify/ENA primary metagenome ERZ808035 (study PRJEB31490, sample SAMN06133407) | mouse gut metagenome | isolation source: M5_1 | host: mice | place: China: Chengdu | collected 2015-05 ...
TAGCCGGTCTTTCAAATTACGGAATAGGGGCGGTTGCCTATCAAATTATTGTGTTACTTTACCGCACATGAGCATTTGCGCCGGGGTTGTCGTTGCCGTAGCCCTCTAACAGATTGATTACGCCCCATACGCCCAGTCCTGCGCCCAATGCGATAACAAGTGTCTGTAATACTGTGATTGCGGAATTAAAAAATGCCATATAGTCCTCACTTTCTGCCGCTGTGCGGCTTGGAAAAATTTGTTTTGTTGGTTTTTGGGTATGAAAAAAGCCGCCCTGTACTGGCGGCTGTCCCCACGCTGCGTAGGTGCTGCGGCGTGGCGGTATTCAGTTGTAAAGTGGTGGTGCGTCCCTTTGTGGGCGCACGAACCATGTACCCGGTGTTTACGTTTCTGATGATGATTACCTCCTTTTTGCCCTTATGAATGAAAGAGGGGTGCGCTTTTCGCCGTCTTAGTCGGCGTTGTGGAACTGTGTATAACTGGCTTGCACTTTTGCGTTGTGGGTAACACTGTTTGCAGGACGTGGGAAAGCTGCATTTTAGCTTTTCCATGTGCTGTGAATGGTGTTATCCATGACGCAATAGCCTGTTATGCACATTTCCATGACGCAAAGCCCTTTTCCCTGTGTCCTTTCCTCCTGCGCCCTTATAAATCGTCCCCGTCTATCTCGTAGAGGTCAAAGGGTTCTTCCGGCTTGATAGCTGCCGGACGGCGTTTCAGATATTTTTCAATATCAAATTCGTTTTTCTTGTCAAAATCGGAAAGGAATTTATATCTTGGGTGTTTGGTAATGTCGAATTTGTCACTGAAAAAAGGGCGTGCGCCCCTTACCTGCAAGATACATTTGCCGCCGTCCATGACGGATATTTCATCTTGGCTCATAAGCTCCTTTCCCAATTTTTGGTAGTTCAGCCCGTAGGTCTTTTCCTTTCCCCGGTTCTCGGAAGTGTTGTATAAATCTATGGTTTCTTTCCCTAAAAGCTCCGACATTTCTTTGAGCGTGGTTTTCTCCTTGCCGCCTAAGAAAAGGGTCGTGTCGCAATTCCCTACAATCGTGTCGGCGTTATCCTTGTATATGGCTTTTAACTGGCTCTGCGCCTGCAAGATAAGGCAGGCGGATATTTCCCGGCTTCGTATGGTGGCAATCAGCTTTTCCAGTTTTGGGATTTGACCGATATTTGCCACTTCGTCAAGCAGGCAGCGGACGTGTACGGGAAGCCTGCCGCCGTACACATCATCAGCCTTATCACATAAGAGGTTGAAAAGCTGCGTGTACATCATGGCGACAATGAAGTTAAAAGTGTCGTCCGTGTCGGAGATAATGACAAAGAGGGCGGTTTTCCTGTCCCCCAACGTGTCAAGCTCCAAATCGTCCGTTTCCATAAGCTCCCGCAGCTCTTTAATGTCAAAGGGTGCTAAACGTGCGCCGCATGAAATCAAGATAGATTTAGCCGTTTTGCCCGCCGCAAGTTTGTATTTTTTATACTGCTTTACGGCAAAGTGTTCCGGGTCTTTTTCTTCCAGTCGGTCAAACATGAGGTCTACCGGGTTCTTAAAGTCCTCGTCGTCCTCCCTTGCTTCGCTTGCGTTTATCATGTCAAGCAGGGTAGTGAAGTTCTTTTCTTCCTCCGGGGCTTCGTAGTAGATATAGCCGATCAGTGCGGTGTAGTAGAGCTTTTCGGCTTTCGTCCAAAAATCTTCGGACGACTTTTCGCCCTCGCCTTTGGTGTTTACCATGATTGTGTTGACAAGTTTTAATATGTCTTTCTCGCTGTGCAGGTACGCAAAGGGGTTGTAGTGCATACTTTTTTTGAAATTGATTGTGTTAAGCACTTTTATCTTATAGCCGCCCTTGTCTAAGAGCTTCCCGCACTCTATGAGGATTGTGCCTTTTGGGTCGGTCACGCAATAGGAACTGTGCATTTGCATGAGGTTTGGCTTGACGAAAAAGCGGGTCTTGCCGCTGCCCGAACCGCCTATGACTAACACGTTTTTATTCCTTGCGTACTTGGGGCTTTTGGGTCGGCTGTTCATGGTAAGGCGTTCTGTCTGTGTCAGCAGGACGTTGTTGTAAAAGTCCGGGTCAACGTAGGGTTCAATGTCCTTTGCGTTCCCCCACCTTGCAGAGCCGTACTCAACGCCCTTGCGGTACTTCTTGGCGTTCTTGCCTTTCATGTAGACGGCGATCCGCAGAATAACCGCCCCGGCAACGCCTATCACAAAATCCTGCCCGTTAAGGCTTGGCAGGGGGCTTTTAAAGGCGGCGGTCACGCCCTCCATGATGTGTAAGAGCTTCCCGGAGAGGTCAGCCCCCGGAGAGAGCCGGAACGCTTCGCCTGCTTTCATAAAGAGCCATACAAAGAGCAGGTACGGCGCATTGAGGATAAGCAGCTTTTTGATGTTTGGCTTCATAATTCCCGCCCCCTGTCCTTGTTTTTCTCTTTCTGCCTGCTTTGGTTCATTTGTTTTGCCTTTTCCCGGAAAGCGGCTAACATTTTGCGTATGGACGGCTTTTTTTCTTTGGCTAACTGCTTGGCGGCAAATTCCTTAAAGGCTTCCGTCATAACGTCCACGTCCCGCCCCTTGAAAAAGACAAGATAGCGGGGCGGTTCTTCGCCCTTGATTTTCTTTAGGCTGTAATCAAGCCCGTATTTCTTGGCAATGGGTTCAAACGCTTTTATGTTAGCGTCTGTAATTTCCATACTGGAAACGCCCGTGTTCTGCTTCATAAGGTGCTTTAGGGTCTGCTTGCCTTTGTATATTTTTGGTGCTTTGTTCTTCTTAGCGGATAGCATTTTTCTGATTGCCTTTTGTAAGACTTCGGCGGTCAGCTTTGCCGTCTTGATTGACAATGCAACGGTCTTTTCGTTGATCTGTTCCTGCATGGGCTGTCATTCCTCCTTTCTTGGGGTAGTGCAGGGCAGCCGCCCGGTTATCTGTTATGTACCCGCACACGCAAGCCGTCCAGTACGTCCGTCTTGATACCCACAAGATACCATTTCTGCCCGGTACTCATTTCAATGCGTGTCGGCTTCCATTTGCCGCCTGCGAATACGTCAAAACATTCGCCGCAATGCAAGCCGCCGTTGTAGTCGTCCAGTCCAAAGCGAATGTCATAGCGTCCGCTTTCCTTGTCAAAAATCAATGCCCCTTGTTTCATAAGCTGTCGTCCTCCTGTTCCTGCGATAAAAATACGCCCTGTGCCATATCGTGAGCGACAAGGGCGGTATAATAGCTGTCAATGGTGTTTGGTGCGTTAAAAAGAACCGCAAGCAGATATTTCTTGATGTTGCGTATCTTGGTGGTGTTTTGGTGCATACAGTCAATCACAAACTGGATATGGCTGCTGTTTAATTTCATAAACTTAGACTTCACAAGCTCTGCGGGGTAGTCGTCCCCGGCAATGCGTATTTCCCTGCGGCGGGTGCAGACGGTTTCAAGCATGAGCGAAACAATCTCGTCAAGCATACCTTTGTCAATGTTTTTGTCCTGTATCAGATAGCGGTATTCGATATTGTCCTTTATGACTTCCTCATAAGCCCGTACTGCGTCCATGTTGGTGTAGCCGTTTCCTTTCCGTTCCTGCGGCGTAGCCGTTCCCTCTGTTAAGGGAGTGGAAAGGATAGGAATGGAATGGGTATTTAATAAATCCGTATTTGATAATTCTGTATTTAATAGTTCTTTATTTAATTGCGTTGGATTTTCCTGCATAGGGTTTTCCAATGTTGGATTTTCCGATATAGGCTTGTCCTGTGTTGGATTTTCCAATGTAGGTTTAGGCGGCACTGGAAATTCATGTATCACATAATCAGCCGCCCCCAACTGTCCTTTTTCATTTCGTACCCTTGTGCGGGTCACATATCCCGCCCGTTCCAGTTCCCGTATTGCTTCCCGGATAGCGTCTATTCCCTCACGGTTGATTTGGGAAAGTCCCTTTAGGGTGTAGTCCCATTCTTCGGGCAGGGAAAGCATTTGTGAAAGCAGCCCCTTTGATTTGAGGGATAAGTCAGTATTGCGTAGGTGGTGGTTTGACATAACGGTGTAGTCCCTGTTTTTTTCCACTCGGAATACTGCCATGTTATCAGCTCCTTTCATTTGCCCGGACAATGAAAAACGCCCGTTCCGTGTGGAAAAGGCGTTTACCATGTGATTATAGGGCTTTAAGTTTAGTTTTCGTGTTTCAAAAAAGTCTTGATTTATGCGGTGTTGCGGTGGTTGTCTATAAATACTTGCCCCGAACGGCGCGGGCAAGACTACGGTTATGAAAATGATTATGAATCTCTGGAAACCGACTATGGGTTCCATCGAACTCTTCGGAAAGCCGCTTACGCCAAAGTCGTACGAGGTGTTGCGGCGGGTAGGCAGTATCATCGAATTTCCCACATTTTACGAGCATATGACAGGCTATGAAAATCTGCGGATACACTGTGAGTACATGGGCTTTTATCAGCACGGCAGCGTGGATAAAGCTTTGGAAATGCTTGATCTGGCGGAAGCGGCAAAGACGCCCGTCAGGAATTATTCCCTTGGTATGAAGGAGCGCCTGGGAATCGCAAGGGCAATATTATGCAAACCAGAACTGCTGATTCTCGACGAGCCGACCAACGGGCTTGACCCGGCAGGCATGAAACAGATACGCGAACTTTTGCGGATGCTCAGTGCAGAGCAGGGAACGACGATTGTGGTGTCTTCCCACATCCTCCCGGAGATCGAGAGCATTGCGGATACCATCGGTATCATTCACCGGGGCAGGGTGAAAAAGGAAATCGGCCTGAAAGAAATTGAGGAGATGAGCCTTGCCTACATTGAACTGACGGTGGAGAACCCGGAGAGGGCGGCTTATGTGCTTGCCGATAAGCTGGGACTTGCCAATTTTAAGGTGATCGACGACGGATTCATCCGTATTTATGACGATGGTGTCACAACTGAGGAGATTGTGAAAGCGTTTGCCTCAAATGAGGTGGCTGTTACTTCGCTTGGGAGAAAGGCGGAGACGCTGGAAGACTATTTCCTGAAACTGACTGCAGGGCGATAGAAAGGAAGGAGGAAACGATGTTAAAGCTTATCAGATTAGAGTGGAAGAAAAATAATATCTTAAAATATATTCGGAATGCGGCGATTACGACGGCGGTACTTCTCGCATTCCTGCTGATGGCGGCTGGGGAGCTGGAGACGGTGGAGACAGTGCAGGCATACGGGAAAAGTATGCTGGGCGCTTCCGTGGGAATGTTTGTCCATGTAGCGTACATTATTTTTACGGGGGTGATGATCGCGGCGTTTATCGTGGGCGCCTATGAGAAAAAGACGATCCACCTGATGTTTTCTTATCCGATCAAACGCAGCAAGATTATTTTTTCAAAAATCGGCGCGGTGTGGCTGTTTAACTTTGCGGCGATGGTGGTCAGCAAGGCTGTGATTTATCTTGTGCTGACTGCGGCAAAGTCCTTCGTGGGCATATCCGCCGCAGGTCTTTCGGTCGGGGAATCTTCGTTCTGGCTGGAAGCAGTTCTCTCCTCGGCGGCTATGACCAGCATCAGCTTTATTGCGCTCCCTGTAGGTCTTAAAATGAAGTCGTCCAAGGCGGCGATTGTGGCGTCAGTTGTCATCGTCTGCTTTACGCAGGGCGGGATCGGCCAGGCGACTCTGGCAAATAATATGGGGTTTTATGCGGTTTTGTGTGTGGTGGCAGTCGTGTCCGTCTGGCTGTCGGTCTGGCGGGTGGAGACGAGGGACGTGATGTGAGACAGGTCCTGGCGCTTCGGGACCAAAAAGGAGGGGACGGAGGCGGTTTCCTTTTTTTACAAAATGCGATATAATAGACGCAAGCTCAGCAGCTTGCGTCGCAAGAATTACTACGTAATTCTTGTTGTCATCGCCATGGTTTACTGCTTCTGGGATTATGATATTATAGCCGCAGAGGAAAAGGAAGCGGCGTACACGAGGTTGCGGTAGAACTGACAGGAGTGTCAAAAAATAGAGACGGGAAAGTGTCCTGTCTTGCTCTCAGTGATTTCTTTGAGCAGATGGCGGATGATTATGGGATGAAATTGGATCGGGCAAGGGCAAAATACAATTATCGGGACAGGAAAGAAACCTTCCGGGTTTGCGCGGGCTTGTGAGGAAAGGTGTGACGTTGAAATGGAAAGTTATAATTTTAAGGTGGATTTAAAGGGAATCATCAGACTTCTCAGCGACAATCTGTACTCCAGCGACCATGTGTTTCTGCGGGAGCTTCTGCAGAACGCGGTGGACGCCATCGCAGCCAGAAAAAAGTCAGATGCGGAATTTAAGGAGAGCAGGATTACGGTGACATACCGCCGGAATAAAAGCGGGGCGCAGCTTACGTTTGCGGATAACGGCATCGGGCTCAACCAGGAGGAGATTCATACGTTTCTTTCTGTGATAGGACAATCCTCAAAGCGCAGCGACACGGTGCGGAACAGCTTTATCGGACAGTTTGGAATCGGTCTGCTGTCCTGCTTTCTTGTGACGAATGAGATTAAAGTAATCACCCGCTCCGCTGCGGAGGAGAAGGGATATCAGTGGGTTGGAAAAAGCGACGGCTCTTATGTGGTCACGGAAGTGAAAAAGAAGGTGGAAGCGGGGACGCAGATCCATATCAAACTGACGGGAAGCAAGGCGGATACTTTTTCCGAGAGGGAGATCGTCAATGATCTTTCGGAATATGGATTTCTGATCACGACCCCGGTTTATTTTGACGGCGAAGAGCAGAAAAAGATAGTCAACAGCAATTTTATTCCATGGCGGCAGCCGTTTTCCATGGCTGACGATATTATGAATTTCGGGGAAGAGATTTTTGGGGAAACCTTTTTTGATGTAGTGCCCCTGATCGGGGATGACATCAGGGGGTACGCCTATATTTCCACGCGGCAGACGAATGCAGGCACAACGGTCAGGCACAAGATTTTTCTGAAAAATATGTTTGTGACGGAGGACGGAAAGGATCTGATTCCAAGGTGGGCGTTTTTTACAAAATGTATCGTCAATCTGGAGAATGTGACACCCACCGCGTCCAGAGAAGGGTTTACAAAAGACGGAAAGCTGATGAGGGCGAGAAGTCAGATCGAAAAGTGTATTTTTGATTATTTCATTTCCCTGTCCCAGGTAGACGTCAGAAAATTGAAACAGATTACCAGAATTCATAACGTGGCTATAAAATCGCTGGTAGTGGAAAACGAGCAGATTTTCAAACTCTTTTTCCCGTTTTTGACGTTTCCGACCAATCAGGGGGAGCTGACGGGCTTCCAGATCGTGGACGCATCGAAAAAGGTTCCCGTTCATTATTGCGCGGATGTGGATGATTTCAGAAGGATATGTCCGCTGTTGGAGGGGACGGGCAGTCTACTCGTAAACGGCGGCTACATCTATGACACCAGTATTTTACAAAAGCTTCCCCAATATTATAAAAATGTCAAAGTGGTGGCGTTTGAGGACCGTTCTTACGATAAGCTGCTGGCGGAGCCTTCCGGAGAAACCAGGAGAGAACTGGAAACTTTCCTGATTTATGCGGAAAATGCGCTGCGGCCTTATCACTGCAGTGTCTCCTTAAAAAGCTTTTCCCCCGGCGCATTGCAGGCGCTGTATATCCCCGGGGAAGATTCCTTTTTTGCGGAGACAATGGACGAAAGCAGCCTGTCAGGGTTTTTTGAAGGCTTTGATTTTGGGGAAACGCAGGAAACAGACGGCGGCAACCGGCTTTATTTAAACGGCAATAACAGCTTCATCAGAGGCCTTGGGCGGATTCAGAATGAGGAGGCTGCCGGAACGATTGCGCAGGTAATATACATACAGGCGCTGCTTGCCGGGCGCTATACATTAGACGCAAAGAAAATGGAGCTGATGAACAAAAGCTTACAGAAACTTATGGAATATGCTATTATGGGCGGCAGTGATGGGGGAGAGTGATTGCTATGATGTTTGAGCCGGGTATAGTTGACGGAACCAGAAACAGTGAGCTGGCGGACGCAGTCAGAAGCGCACAGAAACTGACGGACGGAGCGTATGAATTATATAATCGGAATGAAGAGACGCTTATGATGCTGCTTCAGAAAATTCTGCGGCTGTCCAAGGAAGAAAAGGAGTGGCACATCTATTTTTATGCCTTGTATGAACTCATGTACGAGGCCGTGCGGTGCGGAAATTATCCGGCGGTGATCAAATATGCGGAAGTGTACTACAAAGACAGCGATTTGTATATGGATAGGGAACTGCCCAATTATCCGCGGACAAACATGGCTTACATGAATACATGGACGTATGAGCAGATTTTTTCCGCCTATTATCAGTATCATCAGATCAATGACGCCAAAATGGACGTTTTTATGAAAAGGTTTGAGGAGGCCGCGCTAAAATACGGCAGGACGGCCGGCTATTATGAAAGTGAGATGGACCTTGGCATTTTATACCGGGACCCGGAGCTGTTGGAAAAGGGCAAAAAAAATTTTGAAAAGTATGAGTATGAGATAAAAGGCTGCTATGTATGTCAACACAAACCGCTTTTCGGATATTATCTGTATAACGGGCAGAGGGAGACTGCGGTAGAATTTTTTGAAACGATTGTGCAAAAGAGGATTCCGAAGCAGCATCAGTGGTGCTACCAGTATTGCGAAGCGGCGGAAGCGGATGATATGTGCGCCTTTCTGCTGCAGACCGCCCTGAGACTTTGCAGGACGGAAGAATTTCGATACTTTTATGAGAAATACTGGCTGAAGCTGGCGGAAAAAAAGCGGGAAGGGGAATTTAAAACAGTTTACATTTTCGCGGATGCCATAGCGGAAAAATGGGAGCAGATGAGTGAGGATTTACATGAGGCCGAGAAGGATGTGGCGGAAAGCGTAAAAAATACGACGGTAGACAATATAGAGTTAGGCCTCATGTGGTGGTGTTATTTTGCACTCTTAGATAAGAGCGGCGTGCATGAGGTGGAGATTGATCTGCCGGGGCTTTCAAAAAAAGAAAACGGGAAAACAGACTGCGCGGATATCAGTGCGTATTTTGAAAAGAGAGCGGATAAATACGGTATGAAATTTGCGCAGGCAAGGAAAAAGTATGATTATGCGCTGACGAAACAAATATATTGGGAATGTGCCGGATTATACGGGAAACTTGATTCATAGAAGGAAAAAGAGAGGTCTGACATGGCGTTTGCGCACTTGCATGTCCACACGGAGTTTAGTCTTCTGGACGGTTCCAACAAAATAAAAGAGTATGTGAGATACGTGAAAGAGCTGGGGATGGACAGTGCGGCGATCACGGACCACGGCGTCATGTACGGTGTCGTTGATTTCTATAAGGCGGCGAAGGAGGCGGGGATCAATCCCGTGATCGGCTGCGAGGTCTATGTGGCGCCCCACTCCCGTTTTGACAGGGAGCTGACCGGCGGCGAGGACCGCTATTATCATCTGGTGCTTCTGGCGGAGAACAACACGGGCTATGCGAATCTGGTGAAGATTGTAAGCCGCGGCTTTACGGAAGGGTACTACTACAGGCCCCGTGTGGATATGGAAGTATTGGAACAGTACCACGAGGGCATTATCGCGCTTTCGGCGTGTCTGGCGGGGGAGGTGCCCCGCTATATCCAGAAGGGGCTCGTGGATGAGGCCAGGAAAGTGGCACTAAAATATCAGGATATTTTCGGGAAGGACAATTACTTTCTGGAATTGCAGGATCACGGGATTCCGGCGCAGCAGTCGGTCAATTCCGTGCTTCTTCGCATGAGCAGGGAGCTTGACATCCCGCTTGTGGCAACCAACGACGTGCACTACACTTACGCACAGGACGCCCAGCCCCATGACGTGCTTCTCTGCCTGCAGACGGGAAAAAAGGTGGCGGACGAGGATCGGATGCGCTATGAGGGCGGGCAGTACTACGTAAAGAGCGAGGAGGAAATGAAGGGACTTTTCCCCTACGCGTGGGAAGCCGTGGAGAACACCCAGCGGATCGCAGACCGCTGCCATGTGGAGATTGAGTTTGGCAATTACAAGGTGCCACATTATGATGCGCCGGAGGGGTACGATTCATGGAGTTACCTGAACAAGCTCTGTCAGGACGGGATGAAGGAGAGATACCCGGAAGATGACGGTACCTTGCAGGAGCGTCTGCACTATGAGCTTGACACGATCAGGAATATGGGGTTTGTCGACTATTTCCTGATTGTGTGGGACTATATCAATTTCTGCCGGGAGAATGGGATCGCCGTAGGACCGGGCAGAGGTTCGGCGGCGGGAAGCATCGTCTCCTACTGTCTGAGGATTACCAATATTGATCCGATCAAATACAGCCTGCTTTTCGAGCGGTTCCTAAACCCTGAGCGCGTCTCCATGCCGGATATTGATGTGGATTTCTGCTTCGAGAGAAGACAGGAAGTGATTGACTATGTGGGTCGAAAATACGGCAGCGACAGGGTCGTGCAGATCGTCACCTTCGGTACCATGGCGGCCAAGGGCGTGATACGGGATGTGGGGAGGGTGATGGATCTGCCTTACGCCTATGTTGACCGTTTGGCGAAGATGATTCCCCTTGAGCAGAATCAGGGCGTGTCCATAGACCGCGCCCTGGAGATGAACCCGGAGTTTAAAAGTCTCTATGAGGAGGATGAGCAGGTTCACAGTCTGATTGATATGTGCAGAAGACTGGAGGGGCTGCCGAGACATACTTCCATGCACGCGGCGGGCGTGGTGATCTGCCCGGAGGCGGCGGATGAGTTTGTGCCCCTTTCCAGAGGAGCCGACGGTTCCATCACCACGCAGTTTCCGATGACTACCATCGAGGAGCTGGGACTCCTCAAAATGGATTTTCTGGGACTTCGGACACTGACGGTGATTCAGAACGCAGTGCGGCTTGTGGAGCAGAGCAAGGGCATTGTGATAGATATAGACAATATCGACTACGACGACAAGGCGGTGCTTGCCTCCCTCGGAACGGGGCGGACGGACGGCGTGTTCCAGTTAGAAAGCGGCGGGATGAAAAGCTTCATGAAGGAGCTAAAGCCCCAGAGCCTGGAGGATGTGATCGCGGGTATTTCGCTGTACCGCCCGGGACCGATGGACTTTATTCCCAAATACATCAAGGGAAAAAACCACCCGGAGACGGTGACTTACGACTGCCCCCAGCTTGAGCCGATCCTGGCGCCCACCTACGGCTGTATCGTGTATCAGGAGCAGGTGATGCAGATCGTGCGGGAGCTCGGCGGTTACACCATGGGCAGGAGCGACCTTGTGCGCCGCGCCATGAGCAAGAAAAAGCAAAAGGTGATGGAGCAGGAGCGGAAAAATTTCACCTACGGAAATCCCGAGGAGGGGGTGCCCGGCTGTGTGGCGAACGGCATCGACGCGAAGGTGGCGGATCACATTTACGATACCATGATGGATTTTGCCAAGTATGCCTTCAACAAGTCCCATGCAGCCTGCTATGCGGTGGTGGCATACCAGACGGCTTATATGAAGTATTATTATCCCGTGGAGTTTATGGCGGCGCTGATGACTTCTGTGATCGACAACCCGAGCAAAGTGGCGGAGTATATTATGACAAGCAGGAGCATGGGTATACAGATCCTGCCGCCGGATATCAACGTGGGCGAGAACGGCTTTTCGGTGTCGGGCGGACAGATCCGTTATGCGCTTTCCGCCATCAAGAGCGTAGGGCGTCCCGTGATCGACGCGGTGGTCGCGGAGCGTGAGGCGAGAGGCCCTTATCTGAATCTGGGGGATTTTGTGACGCGGGTGACAGACCGCGACATGAATAAGCGCATCATTGAACACTTCATAAAGGCGGGCGCCATGGACAGCCTGGGCGGTACGAGAAAGCAGCTTTTAAGTGTGTATCTGCAGGTGGTTGACGGCATTCAGCAGAACCGCAAGAATAACCTGGCGGGGCAGATTTCTCTCTTTGATATTGCGGGGGAGGAGGAGAAGGTGGATTACCGCGTAAGCCTTCCCGATGTAGGGGAATACTCGAAGGAGATGAAGCTGGCCTTTGAGAAGGAAGTGCTGGGTATCTACATCAGCGGGCACCCGCTGGAGGAATACCGGGAGACGTGGAAGAAGAATATTACAAACACAACGGCGGACTTTATGCTGGATGAGGAAACCGGGGAGACGAGGGTCGCGGACGGGGCGAAGGTGACCATCGGCGGCATGATTACGGAGAAAAAGATCAAGTATACCAAGAATGAGAAAGTGATGGCGTTTTTGCAGGTGGAGGATCTCGTCGGTTCCGTGGAGGTCATCGTTTTTCCGAGGGATTACGAGCGGTATGGCAGTGCGGTGATGGAGGATAGCAAGGTATTTATCAGGGGCAGGGCGTCTGTGGAGGAGGATAAGGATGCGAAGTTAGTCTGTGAACAGATTACAACCTTTGAGCAGATGCCGAAAAAGCTCTGGATTAAATTCCCCACAAAAGAGGCGTACGAGGAGCACAAGGGTGCGCTCTTTGACATTTTGCGGGAGGCGGAAGGAAAGGATCATGTGGTGATCTACGTGGAGAATCCAAAAGCCATGAATCCGCTGCCGGCCAATTGGAACGTGTCGGCGCAGGCGCCGCTGATTGAGAAACTGGAGGCGGCGTTTGGGGAAGGAAATGTAAAGGTAGTGTAAATTGTAATAACAATTTCGGGGGAAACGCAGCTTTTTTCATATTACTTTGCTTTTCGACGGGAATAGGCGTATAATTTAAACTAATAACTGATGAAAGCAAGGGTGTGAAAGGAGAGGCTTTATGGAAGAGAAGGGAACAAAAAAGGATTACGGACGGAAAGGGTTTCGAAGCCTGACGTTGATGCTGGTTTTAACCATCTGCTTCATGGTTTTTGTCCCGGTTGTTGCGCTGGTCTGTCTGGGAATGTATCAGATCAGCCAGTCATCGGAGGAATCGGTAGGGCTGTACGAAACTTCTATGACGGAAGGTTATCAGACGGAAATCAAATCTCAGGTACAGGGGGCGATTGCGGTCATCCAGAACTATTATGACCTGAGCCAGAGCGGGGAGCTTACGGAGGAGGAGGCGCAGACGCGGGCGAGAGATGCAGTCCGTGCCATGCGCTACCGGGATGATTCTTCCGGCTATTTATGGATAGACGGCGTGGATTACACGCTGGTTGTACATCCGATCCTGACAGAGCAGGAAGGAAATAACAGGTACGACATGACAGACCAGAACGGTGTTAAGGTGACGCAGAATATCGTGTCAACCGCGCAGGCGGGCGGCGGTTACAACGAATTTTACTTCACGAAGGCGGACGGCGTCACGGTAGCGCCGAAGCTTGCGTACTCCCAGCTGTTTAAGCCCTGGGGCTGGGCGGTGGCCACCGGAAATTATGTGGATGATATGAATGCGCAGATTGACAGTGTGAAAGTGGGCATTAACAGTAAATTTTCAAGTATGCTGACGATGTACGCTGTTACGGCGGTCATTATGCTGATTGTGGCGCTGGTCATTTCCGCCCTGACCGGGGTGCGGATTACCAAAGACATTAAAGTGCTGAACGCCAATTTAAGCCAGATTGCGGAGGGCGATCTGAGGCTGAGCATCAGTGACAGGCTGCTGCAGCGGGCGGACGAGATCGGCGCGATGGCGCGGTCGCTTGAAAACGTCCACAGGGCGCTTGCGGATATGCTGGGAAATGTGATTCACACCGGCCAAAGCCTGAATGAGAGCAGCGAAAAATTCAATGAAAAGTTTGAAAATATTTCAGACAGCATCCGGGATACCAATCAGGCTATTGACGACCTGGCACAGGGGGCAACCAACCAGGCGAACGACACGGAGACAGTAAACGGAAAGATTGTGGAGCTTGACAGAGTTATAGAAACGGAGAAAAACGATATTTATAAACTGGAAGAGACAGTTTCTTCCATGACCAGACATTCAAAGGGCGCGTCAGAGAGTATCATCGAACTGGAACAGATCACAAGGACGACCATTGACACAATCAACATCGTATCTGAACAGACTAATCGAAATAACGACTCCGCGGTACATATCAACAAAGCGATAGAAATTATCAAGGGACTTGCAAATCAGACGAATCTGCTTTCCCTCAATGCCAGCATAGAGGCTGCCAGGGCCGGAGAGTCCGGGCGGGGATTTGCCGTGGTGGCAGAAGAGATCAGAAATCTTTCCGAGGAGTCCTCCAACAATGCGCTGGAGATTGAACGGATTGTAAAAGACCTGGTTGGCAACATTGTCAGCTCGGTCAGCAAGATGGATGAAGTGATGAACAATGTGCAGAAGCAGCAGGTATGTCTGCAGGATACAAGGGAGGCGTTCGGCCGTCTGACGGAAGAAGTTTCCCTCGTGGGGGATGTCAGCAGTGAGATCAATGAGCAGACGCAGATTTTGGATAAGCTGAAAGAGATCGTGACTGATTCGGTCAACAGTCTTGCGAGCGTGGTGGAGGAAAATGCGGCATCCACCGAGGAGACAAGCGCGGGTATGACGCTTTTGTCTGATACGATTGCGGAATGCACGGAGGATACGTTCCATCTGGTTGAACTGAGCCGTCTGCTGAATGAGCAGGCAAGCAAATTCCAACTGTAAGGCGGATAAAAAACGTTGAAAATCCTTTGCTGATAATGTAAAATACTATTAGTATTTTTTTCATAAAAACAGGAAAGGCATGGGTATCGGTATGGCGAAGCAGATTAAGACGATCGGCGTGCTGACCAGCGGGGGAGACGCGCCGGGTATGAATGCGGCGATCCGCGCGGTGGTCAGAAAGGGAATCGCTAACGGGGTCAAAGTGAAGGGGATTAAGAAGGGATATCAGGGCCTCCTGAACGAAGAGATTATTGATATGGAGAAGTGGACGGTTTCCGACACGATCCAGCGCGGAGGTACGATTCTTGGTACGGCGCGCTGCCATGAGTTCCGCACGGAAGAGGGGCAGCAGAAAGGCGCGGAGATATGTCATAAGCACGGAATCGACGGCTTGGTGGTGATTGGCGGGGACGGTTCCTACCGCGGCGCGCAGGCGCTTTCAAGACACGGCATAAACACCATCGGCCTTCCGGGAACGATTGATCTGGATATTGCCTGTACGGAGTATACCATCGGATTCGATACGGCGATCAATACGGCGATGCAGGCCATTGATAAGGTGAGGGACACTTCCTCTTCCCATGAACGCTGCAGCATTATAGAGGTTATGGGAAGGAACGCGGGTTATATCGCTCTTTGGTGCGGCATCTCCAACGGTGCGGAGGACATTCTCCTTCCGGAGAAATATGATTATAACGAGCAACAGATCATAAACAATATCATTGCGAACAGGAAAAAGGGAAAGACCCATCATCTGATTATCAATGCGGAGGGCATCGGGCACTCCACTTCCATGGCGAGACGTATCGAGGCGGCTACAGGCATTGAGACGAGGGCAACGATTCTGGGTTACATGCAGCGGGGCGGATCGCCTACCTGTAAGGACCGCTATTATGCCTCCATCATGGGCTGTTATGCGGCGGATATTCTCTGCGAGGGCAAGACAAACCGGGTAGTCGGTTACCAGCACGGTGAGTTTTTGGACTTCGATATTGAGGCGGCGCTGAGCATGGAGAAGGGAATCCCGGACTATCCCTACGAGATGTCAAAAATTTTATAATAGCAGAGGCGCCGGTTGGCGGCGCGGAAGCGCAGGAATTGATAAGCAGATTTGAGATATGCCATATCTCGGATCTGCTTATATTAGAGTGAAAAGAGAGGCGTGGAGGTTGGTGAGGAACGCGGCATATGATAACAAGTTTACATAACAAATCCATCAAAGAAGTCACAGCACTGCTTGGAAAGAAAAAGGAACGGGACAAACGGTCGCTCTTTGTGGCGGAGGGCGGGAAAATGTTCTGCGAGGCGCCGGCGGAACAGATCAGCCGGGTGTATATCGCGCAGGGCGCCGAGAAGGAAATGTATGCGCGTTACGGGGACAAATTAGCAGCGCTTTCCTGCGAGATTGTGGCGGACGATGTGTTTGCCAAAATGTCGGATACGGTGACGCCGCAGGGCATTCTCTGCCTCGTGCGGCAGCAGCGCTATAATATAGAAGAAATCCTCAAGGGCTGCAGCAAAGAACGTGCGTTATTTATATTGCTGGAAGATATACAGGACCCGGGAAATCTGGGAACTATCTTTCGGACGGCGGAGGCGGCGGGCGCAAACGGGGTGATTATGAGCAGCCGGACGGCGGACGTCTACAATCCGAAGACCATCCGTTCCACAATGGGAGCGGTCTACCGGGTGCCTTTTCTCTATACAGAGGATCTTTCTTCTGCAATCAGGATGCTGCAGGAAAATGGGACGTTCGTTTACGCGGCGCATCTTGGCGCGAAGGACTTTTATGACGCATATGACTACCAAAAGTGTACGGCGTTTCTGGTTGGGAACGAGGCGAACGGCCTGCGGGACGAAACGGCGGGCTGTGCGGATGCGCTCATCGGGATTCCCATGGAGGGAAAGGTGGAGTCCCTGAACGCCGCTGTGGCTTCATCCATTCTGCTCTACGAAGCATATCGGCAGAGAAGATGTTAAAACAGGATTTAATGTACGTATAACGACTGTTTTTTGAATGTGGGAAGTAAAAGGAAAAAACATGGAAAACGTCGGAAAACAAAGGAAAGTATCATGCGTTATCTTATGGATGCACATGAATTGGGAGCGAAAGAGGCTGGAAATATACGGATAAGTAAACGGAACGATCCAAGAGGGAGGGGAAAAGATGAAAATAGGATTTATCGGGCTTGGCAATATGGCGTGCGCCATGATCGGCGGCATGCTGGAACAGGGCATTGTACCCGCCGGGGAGATCTGCGGCAGCGCAAAGACGCAGAAGACACGCGATGCGGTGCGGGAGCGGTTTGGTATCGACGTGAAGGCGTCTAACGCGGCGGTGGCGGAGGAGGCGCAGACATTGATTCTGGCAGTAAAGCCGCAGTTTCTGGCCGGCGTGATTTCTGAGATCAGGGATGCCCTGCAGCCGGACACGCTGGTTATCAGCATTGCGGCAGGCAAGACGCTTGCATGGCTGGAACAGGCCTTTGGCAGGCGGACAAAGACGGTGCGCTGTATGCCGAATACTCCCGCGCTTGTGGGGGAAGGATGTACGGGGGTCTGTGTGAACGGCGCAGTATCGGAGGAGGAGGTGCAGTACAGCCTCCGGCTGATGGAGAGTTTCGGGAAGGCAAGTCTGGTGGAGGAGCGTCTGATGGACGCCGTTGGGGCAGTGAGCGGTTCCTCACCGGCCTATGTGTTCCTCTTCATAGAAGCGATGGCTGACGCGGGTGTGGCGGCAGGGATGCCCCGGGCGCAGGCCTATGAGTTTGCCGCCCAGGCGGTATATGGCAGCGCGAAGCTTATGCTGGAGACGGGGAAGCATCCCGGTGAATTAAAGGATATGGTGTGTTCCCCGGGAGGCACCACGATAGAGGGCGTGCGGGTACTGGAGGAGGCAGGACTGCGCGGGGCAGTGATGGACGCGCTGCTTGCGACGGTGGAAAAATCCCAAAAATTGTGATCCCGGCTTGCACTGAACTGTATCTGCATGGCAAATCATGCCTGCAGGAATTTGACGTGCGGTAGAAGCGCAGGCTGAGCCCGGCCGGAATTTCGTCGGAACATCTTGTGTTTTGTAAAAAAATAGTAACAAAATATAGAGATAAAACAGGGCCAAATTGTATAAACTTGACAAAGAATAGGTGTTTTGCTAAAATTATCCATACTTAACCAAACTGTAACAATTTTGTAACAATCTTTATCTTTTGGTTTATGGGAAATGGGGATTTCTTGTATGGATGAAGATGGAGGGATGTTTATGCGGAAAAAGTATAGACTTCTGCTCGTCAGTTTGATTCTTGGTATAAGTTTATGCTGTCTGCCGCTGGATGTACAGGCTACCAACAGGAACGACTGTCTGGATTCGATGAATGTAGGCGTATCCCAGATCGTGGATCCTACCGGGAGGGCGGCAAATGAGGAAGCGGTTCGAGAACTGACGGAGGTATCGGAAGCAAACGGCGCGGAGAGGGAAACAGATCTGGTTATGGCTAACGTGCAGGTGGCTATGAATGTGCGTGCGGAGGCTGACGGGGAGTCTGAAAAGGTAGGATTGCTTTATAAGGACTGCGGCGGAAGGATACTGGAGAGAAAAGACGGTTGGACAAGACTGCGCAGCGGGGACCTTGTCGGCTGGGCAAGCGACGACTATCTGCTTTTTGGCGACGACGCAGAGCTGCTGGCAAATGAGGTGGGGAATCTCATTGTACAGATCGAGACGGATACGCTCTGTGTAAGGAAAGACCCCGAGGCGGAAGCGGAGGCGGTAGGATTTATCCCCAGGGACGAAGAACTGGAAATCATTGAGGTGCTCGATGACGACTGGATCAGCGTGGACTATGAGGGAGAAACCGGCTTTGTCTCGGCGGAGTACGTGGATATTGATTTCCATATCGACGAGGGAGAGACGCTGGTAGCCATCCAGAAGAGGGAAGAGGAAGAGCGGAAAGCGAAACTCACGGCAAACAGAGGCGCTGTGGTGGTTGGCGGAGACGATACCAGACTTTTGGCGGCGCTGATTTACTGCGAGGCCGGTATTGAGACTTACAATGGGAAGCTGGCGGTAGGCGCAGTGGTTATGAACCGTGTCAGGAGCGCGGCTTATCCCAATACGATTTCGGGTGTTATTTTTGCGTCGGGACAGTTTACGCCCGCGCTCAACGGCAAGGTGGCAAGAGTGTACGGCGGCGATATTCCGGAAAGCTGCTGGGAGGCGGCAAGGGCCGCAATCAACGGAGAGACGAACGTAGGCGACGCGACTCATTTCCGACGTGCCGGCAATCACGAAGGCCTGCAGATCGACAGACAGGTGTTCTGGTGATAACCCTTGTCACATTGGGAATAATATGAGATAATATAACGAGCAGACGTCCGATGAAATTCGACACGGAGCGCGTAAGCGCGGGTCTGCGAGTTACAATATTACACTGGCATCTGGGAGGGAACATGATGGAGATACAGGCGTTAAACATGACGGTGGTCTGGCTGGTCATCCTTGTGGCGCTGGTTGTGATAGAACTTCTGACGATGGGACTTACCACCGTCTGGTTTGCGGGCGGCGCGCTTGTGGCCACTCTGGCTTCTTTGCTGCATCTGCCGGTGATTATACAGATAATACTGTTTCTTGTGGTATCGGCGCTGCTTTTGTATTTTACAAGACCAATTGCGGTAAAATACTTTAACAAAGACCGGGTGCGCACGAACGCCGAAAGTCTTGTCGGGCGGCAGGCGATTGTCATCAGTGAAATTGATAATCTGCAGGGCATCGGTCAGGTGAATGTGGGCGGTATGGAATGGTCCGCGCGGACAAAGACGGACGAGGAAAAGCTGCCTGTGGGAGCCGTGGTGGTCGTGCTGGCCATAAACGGCGTGAAACTAATTGTAGAGGAAAAGAAAGAACTGCAGTAACTGTGGGGAATGAAACAGCTGCGAACTGTGATGCTTTCGGAAACGGAGAAAAAAATGGGTGGACTTGTAGCGTTACTTGTTGTATTGGTACTGATTGTGCTGATTCTTGCGTCCTGTATCAAGATTGTACCGCAGGCGCAGGCTTATGTGGTGGAGCGTCTGGGCGCGTACCAGCAGACGTGGTCTGTGGGCCTGCATATCAAGGTTCCTTTTCTTGATAAGGTGGCGAAAAGAGTGGTATTGAAGGAGCAGGTGGTAGATTTTGCACCCCAGCCTGTGATTACGAAAGATAACGTTACCATGCGGATTGACACGGTGGTCTTCTTCCAGATTACGGACCCGAAGCTTTTTGCTTACGGCGTGGAAAACCCGATTATGGCTATTGAGAACCTGACGGCGACAACCCTCCGTAATATTATCGGCGAGATGGAGCTCGACCAGACGCTCACCTCAAGAGAGGTGATTAACACGAAGATGCGCGCTTCCCTCGACATCGCGACAGACCCCTGGGGTATCAAGGTGAACCGGGTGGAGCTTAAGAATATTATCCCGCCTGCGGCGATTCAGGACGCCATGGAGAAGCAGATGAAGGCGGAGCGTGAACGGCGTGAAGCGATCCTGCGTGCGGAAGGTGAGAAGAAATCCACCATTCTTGTGGCAGAGGGACAGAAGGAGTCGGCGATTCTGGAGGCGGAGGCGGAGAAGCAGTCCGCGATCCTGCGTGCGGAGGCACAGAAAGAGAAGATGATCCGTGAGGCGGAAGGTGAAGCGGAGGCGATCCTTAAAGTGCAAAAGGCGACGGCGGACGGTATCCGCATGATCCGTGAAGCCGGCGCGGACGAGGCTGTCTTAAAGATCAAGAGTTTAGAGGCCTTTGAGAAAGCGGCGGACGGTCAGGCGACGAAGATCATCATACCTTCGGAAATTCAGGGACTGGCAGGACTTGCGGCCTCTGCAAAGGAAGTGTTCAAATAACAGCGAGAGAAGTACTTCTAAAACTCAGCAGTATAAAGCGACAGGACGGTTCTACGGATCCGTCCTATTTGCGCGAATAAGCAGAGTCAGAAAGCGGCAGAGACAGGATGCGTGCTTGCACGCAAGACTGTCTAGGTCGATTTATGACGAGCAACGCGAACGAGAAATGCGAAGCATTTCGAGTCTGCTTATACGGCAGAGTCAGAAATCAGACTACATAAGGAGGCGGTATCATGGACTTGAAGGGACGCAGTTTTTTAAAACTTCTGGATTTTACGCCGGAAGAAATATCATACATGCTGGACGTGGCGGCGGATTTGAAGGATAAGAAAAAGAAGGGAATCCCCGTGGACACGCTGCGGGGGAAAAATGTGGCGCTGATTTTTGAGAAGACAAGCACCAGGACAAGATGTTCCTTTGAGGTAGCGGCCCATGACCTTGGTCTGGGAACCACTTATCTGGACCCGTCGGGCTCCCAGATCGGCAAGAAAGAGAGTATTGCGGACACGGCGCGTGTTCTGGGGCGCATGTATGAGGGAATCGAGTACCGCGGATACGGGCAGGATATTGTGGAGGAACTGGCGAAACATGCGGGCGTGCCGGTCTGGAACGGCCTGACCAATGAGTTCCACCCGACCCAGATGCTGGCGGACCTTTTGACGATACGGGAGCATTTCGGCCGCGTAAAGGGCATTAAGCTGACTTACATGGGAGACGCCCGTTACAACATGGGAAATTCACTGATGGTGGCATGCGCCAAGATGGGAATGCATTTCACGGCATGTACAAGCAAAAAATACTTCCCGGAAGAGGAACTGGTGAAGACGTGCCGGGAGATTGCGGAGGAAAACGGCGGTTCCATCCGGCTGACGGAAGATGTGCCGGAGGGCGTGACGGGAGCGGATGTGGTATATACGGATGTATGGGTGTCCATGGGCGAGCCGGAGCAGATCTGGGAGGAGAGACTGCATGATCTTGCGCCTTATCAGGTCAATGCGAAAGCGATGGCCCTTGCCGGAAAAGATGCGGTGTTTATGCACTGCCTGCCTGCGTTTCACGACCACCTGACCGATATCGGGAAGGAGATCGGTGAGAAGTACGGCATGGCGGAACTGGAAGTGACAAACGAGGTGTTTGAGTCGCCGCAGTCCATTGTGTTTGACGAGGCGGAGAACCGCATGCACACCATCAAAGCGGTTATGGCTGTGACACTTGGCGGGAGTGAAAAGAACTTCTAAAGCTCAGCAGCAATGGCTGCTTCGTGGAGAAGTTCTAGATTTGCTTTGCAAATCACTTTCACGCGGGAGAATGCCAAAATACGGGCATTCTCCGTATAGATTTTGCGATTCCGCAGAGCGGAATCATGGGGGTAACCGTTAAATTCATGAAAACAGACAAATCGGATATTTTGACATGTCTGCGGAACAGCGGGGATTATGTGTCGGGGCAGCAGCTCTGCGACCGCCTCGGTGTCTCCCGCACGGCGGTCTGGAAGGTGATTAACCAGCTGAAGGAGGAGGGCTACCGAATCGAGTCGGTGCCAAGCCGGGGGTATCGTCTGGTGGAGAGCCCGGCGGACGTGTATTCGGAGAGTGAGATCGCCAGCAGAGTTCACACGAAGTGGGCGGGGAAACGGCTTGTCTTTTTTGAGTCCACGGGTTCCACGAACCCTGACGCCAAACGCTATGCGGAGGAGGGAGCGCCGCACGGAACGACGGTGGTTGCCGACAGGCAGACGGCGGGCAGGGGCCGCAGAGGCAGATCATGGGAGTCGCCGGCGGGCCGATCCATTTATTTTACGATTGTCATCCGTCCGGCGTTCGCCCCGGATAAAGCGTCCATGGTCACATTGGTGATGGCGCTTTCCGTGGCGGAGGCGATTCATGAAGTGACAGGGCTTGATACAGGCATTAAATGGCCAAATGACATTGTGGTGAACGGAAAAAAGGTAGTCGGGATTCTCACGGAGATGAGTATGACGCCGGAGATGAATGAGATTCAGTTTCTGGTGGCGGGAGTAGGCGTTAATGTGAATCAGGAGAGCGGGGAGGAATTCCCGGAGGGGCTCCGGGGGACGGCGACTTCCCTGAAAATGGAGTCCGGGCAGCAGTTTGACCGGGCGGGGCTGCTTGCAAGGATTCTGGAGCAGTTTGAGCAGGATTATGAAACCTTTGAGAGGACGGTTAACCTTTCCGGGCTTCGGGCGCGTTATGAGTCCCGTCTGGTTGGGAGGAACGCTGCGGTGCGGGTGCTCGATCCAGCGGGAGAGTACACCGGGATTTCGAGGGGCATCACGGAGACGGGAGAACTGGTTGTGGAAAGGGAGACGGGAGAAACGGTCCTTGTCTATGCAGGGGAAGTGTCGGTCCGCGGGCTGTACGGATATGTCTAAGACAAGGCGGCAGTAAAATGACATACATGTCGGATTCCACGGGCGAGGGATGGCCTGGGGCACGACAGTGACAGCGGAAGGGAATGTCAATGGAAGAAGATAAGAGAATTGTGCTCTGCGGCGCGAATGCATATGAGCAGAAATATTATTTTAACGAAAAGTTTGATAAGATTCCGCAGTCGATCAAGGATGAACTGCATATCATCTGTGTGCTCTTCACGGAGGAAGTGGGCGGCATCTTTACCATCGTCTTTGAGGAGGACGGCAGTATTTCCTTAGAGACGGACGCCGAGGAGGATGATCTGCTCTATGACGAGATCAGCAGCGGACTTCTGGTGGGAGAAATCCGCAGGAACAGGCAGGAGATGTTAGAGTCACTGCAGCTGTATTACCGGGTGTTTATCCTGCACGAAAGCTTGGTGTAAACGAATGGATCATTTATTGGAACCGCTGACGGTCGGCGGCGTTACTTTGAAGAACAATCTCATACTGGCTCCCATGGCAGGCGTGACGGACCTGCCTTTTCGTTTGCTGTGCAGCGAACAGGGAGCGGCGCTTGCCGGAATGGAGATGGTGAGTGCAAAGGCCATCATGTACGGCAATAAAAATACGGAAGGGCTGCTGCAGATCCATCCGCAGGAGGGGCCGGTTTCTCTGCAGCTTTTCGGTTCGGACCCGAAGATCGTCAGCGAGATGGCGAAGCGGATTGAGGAGCGGCCTTTTGCCATACTGGATATCAACATGGGCTGTCCTGTGCCGAAGATTGTGAACAACGGGGAGGGCTCGGCGCTGATGCGGGAGCCGAAACTGGCGGGGGAGATCATAGCCGCCACGGTAAAGGCCATAGAGAAACCCGTCACGGTGAAAATCCGCAAGGGATTTGACGCCGCCCATGTCAACGCGGTGGAGCTGGCGAAGATTGCGGAGGATGCCGGCGCCGCCGCAGTGGCTGTGCACGGCAGGACGCGAGAGCAGTTTTACAGCGGGGAGGCGGACTGGGAGATCATAGCGAAGGTGAAGGAGGCGGTCTCCATTCCCGTGATTGGAAACGGGGATGTGACGGACGAAAAGAGCGCGGAAAGACTGCTTAGGCAGACGGGATGCGACGGCGTGATGATCGGCCGTGCCGCCAGGGGAAACCCGTGGCTGTTTAGGCAGATTGCCGCCTACCTGGAAGACGGGCAAAGGCCGCCCGCACCGTCCATGGAAGAGAAGAAAGAAATGATTCTGCGCCACGCCGCGCTGCAGTTAAAAATAAAGGGAGAGTATACCGGCGTTCGGGAAATGAGAAAGCACCTGTCATGGTATACGGCAGGGCTTCCGGGTTCCGCCAGACTCAGGGGCAGCGTGAACCAGGCGGAAAGCTTTGAGGAGATCAGGCGGCTGGTGGAATCTATGTGATCCCAAAAACGGCGGGCCGGTTTTTGGAAATCTTTCTGCATGTCAGAAAGTCTAAAGTCATATACTGTGTCAGAACGGGAGACAGGCACAGGGGAAAACACGATGGAAACGGAGAGTATTGTCTACTTTCATCCCACGCAGGATATGTATAAAATGGCAGCCGCCAAGAGACACTGGTGGGAGGGCACAGTCCTGCCGGAAAACATTTTGCGGGCGGAGGATGCCGGCGGTTTTTTTGTGCCCGTGGACTGCACGGTGCCGCATTTCTACTATAAAAAGAAACCGTGGCCCGAGGAGGTTTTGTCGCAGGCCATGGAGACTGTGCTTCACGCTGCGCCGGGACTGGCGGACGCATTTCTGCATCCACAAGTAATGACACTTATGTCAGAAAGGCAGAGGGAACGCTGGGAGCCGCGCCGGGAGACCATGGAAAAGCTGGCCACAAGTCTGCTTGCAGCCTCTGCCGCCGACAGCCTGTTTCAAAAAGGCAGGGTGAATGTACTGCTGGGCAGGCCCGGGGATACGGATTGGCAGATGGAGATGACGAGAAGGCTTCTGGACCCTTATCTGCCGAGGATCAACAGCCTGATCTTCCATTTTGAGGAGGTGGATGGAACGGATATCTGGGAGGAGACGGCGGATCAGCTGGAAGAGTACGGGTACGAATATGGGCTTGTGCCCGGTATGCGGCCTTATCTTAAGACACAGAAGGGGCTTTGCTGCAGCAGGGAAAGGTGCGGCGGGGTGATTCTGGATTACGCGGACACGCCAAGATATCCCAGAGTGGAGCGGGAGGGACGGACGGTCTATGCGGATTTGACCTCCAATCAGGAAAAGGAGCAGGTCTGCATCGGGAAAAACGGCTGTATTCTCTATATATCGCCCCTCAAATATCTTGACACTATAGTGAAAACTGGTTATGATAGAAAAACGTGAGGAATGCTGAAACGTGCATTTTTTGCCATGGGAAAATTTACATTGAAAAATGTATAACTGAGGAAAGGAAGATTTTTTACCATGCAGGAGAAAAAGAATATTTTAACTTATGAAGGCTTACGCAAATACGAGGATGAGCTACATGAACTGAAGGTGGTAAAGCGTAAGGAAGTGGCCCAGAAGATCAAGGAGGCCAGGGAGCAGGGCGATCTCTCCGAGAACGCCGAGTACGATGCGGCTAAGGACGAGCAGCGTGACATCGAGGCGAGGATTGAGGAACTGGAGAAAATCCTTAAAAATGCCGAGGTTGTGGTGGAGGATGAGGTAGATCTCGACAAGATCAACATCGGCTGCCAGGTAAAGATACTGGACGTGGAGTTTAATGAAGAGTTAGAATATAAAATCGTAGGTTCTACAGAGGCGAACAGTTTAAAGGGAAAGATTTCCAACGAGTCTCCCGTGGGCAAGGCGCTGATCGGCAGCAAGGTCGGTGATACGGTAGAGGTGGAGACACAGGCGGGCGCCATTCAGTATAAGGTATTGGAGATCCAGAGGTCCAACTGAGCGCAAAGGGCGGCTGCAGGGAATAGCACACATAGGAATCGTATTGGAGAAAGGACAGCAGTATGGCAGAGACACAGCAGGATATCAATCAGCTTTTGAAGGTGAGAAGAGAGAAGCTTGCAGCCTTGCAGGAGGCGGGCAGAGACCCTTTTCGGATTACAAAGTACGACGTAACCCATCACAGTCTGGAAATACGGGACAATTTTGACGCGCTGGAGGGGAAAACCGTCTCCGTCGCGGGCCGTGTGATGAGCAAACGCGTTATGGGTAAGGCATCCTTCTGTAATGTGCAGGATCTGGAGGGAGATATTCAGGTCTATGTTGCGAGAGACAGCGTGGGTGAGGAACCTTACGCCGATTTCAAGAAATATGACGTGGGTGATATAGTCGGCATCGAGGGCGAGGTTTTTAGGACCAAAACAGGCGAGATATCCGTCCACGCTTCAAATGTGACATTGCTGTCAAAAAGTCTGCAGATCCTGCCGGAAAAGTATCATGGGCTGGTAAATACGGATATCCGTTACCGGCAGAGATATACGGACCTGATCATGAACGGGGATGTGAAAAAGACTTTTGTCATGCGCTCCAAAATCATCAGTTCCATCAGACGTTATCTGGACGGACAGGGATTCCTGGAAGTGGAGACGCCCATGCTCGTGTCCAATGCGGGCGGAGCGGCGGCAAGACCATTCGAGACGCATTACAATGCGCTTGACGAGGATGTGAAGCTCCGCATCTCCCTGGAATTATATCTGAAGAGGCTGATCGTGGGCGGCATGGAGAGAGTCTATGAGATCGGGCGGGTATTTCGAAATGAAGGGCTCGACGCAAGGCATAACCCGGAATTTACGCTTATGGAACTGTATCAGGCCTACACCGATTACAACGGGATGATGGACCTGACAGAGAACATGTTCCGCCATGTGGCGAAGGAAGTATGCGGCACAACTACCGTGCCCTACGGGGATGTGGAGATTGATCTGGGCAGGCCTTTTGAGCGGATCACCATGGTGGAGGCGGTGAAGAAATATACAGGCGTCGATTTTGACGAAGTGCAGGACACGGCGGCCGCCAAAAAGATTGCGGATGAGAAGGGCGTGCACTACGAGGAGCGTCATACTAAGGGGGATATCATCAATCTCTTCTTTGAGGAGTTTGTGGAGGAACATCTGGTTCAGCCCACTTTTGTCATGGACCATCCCGTGGAGATATCGCCGCTCACCAAGAGAAAGCCGGACAAGCCGGATTATGTGGAGCGTTTTGAGCTGTTTATCACGGCGAGGGAAATGTGCAACGCCTATTCCGAGCTAAACGACCCTATCGACCAGAGAGAGCGGTTTAAGGCGCAGGAAGCTGCGCTTGCGGCTGGCGACGAGGAAGCGAACACGACGGACGAAGATTTCATGAACGCGCTGGAGATCGGCATGCCTCCTACGGGCGGCATCGGGTACGGCATTGACAGGCTGGTGATGCTGCTCACCAATTCCCCTGCGATTCGTGACGTCCTGCTCTTCCCGACAATGAAAACGCTTGGCAAAGAAAACCAGTAAAATCAAGGGTTTGCGGTACTTGAACTTGTAAACTACAACAAATTTACAACAATTTTACAACGCATAACAAAGAATAATGAGCGTTAATGAATAGTTGTACTCATAAATCCAATTCAATATTTTGTACGATAAGGACATTTTTCTAAAAGAAAATTTTAGGGAAGTGTCCTTTTGTTATGGTCAAAAACAAAATAAGAAATGGAGGAAATGAACATGGGTAGTACAGCGTTAGGAGCAGAGAAAGCGATTATTTTTATCAGCGATGCACATGAAAAATTCTACTACGAAAAATTAAAAGAGGTCAGGTATCAGGACGTATACCACAAAGCACTTGTCTATTGTCTTGGTATCAGTGATGACACAAGAAGAAATATCAAAAGTATTTATGATTTTAAGACAGGCAATGTAAAAACGGAGTGCCTGCATGAAGGCTGGCAGACCAGCGGGAGCGTGAGAGTGGTCAGGATGGCGTTTAACCTTTACTGCAACGGTACGCCGAGCGTCTTTGACTATGATGATGCGGAGGAACAGGTGGACGAGTGCAGACGGTACACAGTGGAAGAACTGTTCTGCTGTGCCTATGCGCCCTATTTTTGGCAGGCGGTACAGATACGGTATCCGGAGTATGCAACATATAACCACGATCTGTACGCCATGTTCGGAGGACAGGACTGATGTTAAAGGTTAGGCTTATGGGAACGAAGAACGATATTAAGTGGTTCGGGAAGATTTTACAGAGGAACCCGAAAATTGAAGTGACGGAATTTTCCGATATGTTCCCAAACAAAGGGACAAAGAAATATTACCGGACTTATGTGGAAGTCAGGAAAAGCAACGTAAAAGAAAACCAGTAGAAAGCAAAGGAGAATAGAATCATGTGTAAAATAATCGCAATCGCAAACCAGAAAGGCGGTGTGGGCAAGACCACCACCACAAGCAACTTAGGAATCGGGCTGGCAAAACAGGGAAAGAAAGTGCTTCTGATTGATGCGGATGCACAGGGCAGTCTGACCGCAAGTTTAGGATTTACAGAGCCGGACAGTCTGGAAGTCACGCTTGCAACCATTATGGGGGATTTAATCAATGACGGGGAAGTAGAACCGGGAGAAGGCATTCTCCACCATGAGGAAGGGATAGACCTTATGCCGGGGAACATTGAGCTTTCCGGTCTGGAGGTTTCCCTTGTGAATGTTATGAGCCGGGAAACGGTGCTGCGGTCGTACATAGAGATTGTCAGGGAGAGTTACGATTATATCCTGATTGACTGTATGCCTTCCCTCGGCATGATTACCATAAACGCCTTTGCCTGCGCCGACAGTATTCTGATACCCGTACAGGCGGCATACCTGCCCGTCAAAGGCTTGCAGCAGCTTATTAAGACGGTGGGAAAGGTAAAGCGGCAGATTAACCCGAAACTGGAGATTGAAGGGATTCTGCTTACAATGGTGGACAGCCGGACGAACTACGCAAAGGACATCAGCTCCATGCTGAAGGAAGCCTATGG
>ERZ808035.610-NODE-610-length-28528-cov-12.683632_pt1 | contig 28528 bp, 28 predicted proteins | sample MGYA00380189_ERZ808035 | MGnify/ENA primary metagenome ERZ808035 (study PRJEB31490, sample SAMN06133407) | mouse gut metagenome | isolation source: M5_1 | host: mice | place: China: Chengdu | collected 2015-05 ...
TGATTAAAGAAATCGTTGTCCATGAAACCATAGACAGCGACAAAACAAGACACATTTCTATCGAAATTCATTTTAATCTCAAACCCATACCGGAAGTGGAGCAGGTCACAGGCTGACCGCTCCCCTGCTCCGGGGGATTCTTTAAAAACTCCATATATATTTCTTGACGTGCCGCCGCCCGCCAGAAAGCTGTATTGTTCCTACTAATTGGGGATAACACAGCTTATGGCTGGCGGAGGTATTGCGCTGGTGGGTGCCACGCTGATCCCGCTGCTCTCCGGCCTGTTCGGTTAATAGCCGATGGGCAGTCTGTTTGAATGGATAACAGACTGGATTAAAGAGGGCTTGATCGAAGCGATCACAGGACAATACACCAGTATCTTTGAGTCCGTCAACAGCCAGGTCTCGGATGTGGCCTCGCAGGTAGGCCAGACACCGCAGGGGTGGAATGGCGGCGTGTTCAGCATGATCCAGAATCTTTCTGAAACCGTCGTCATTCCCATTGCGGGAATCATCCTGACTTTTGTTCTTGTCTATGAATTGATCCAGATGATCCTCGAAAAGAACAACATGCACGATTTTGATACGTTCAACATCTTCAAGTGGATTTTCAAAACCTTTGTTGCCACATACCTGCTCACCAACTGCTTTACCATCGTCATGGCGGTGTTTGACGTCGCCCAGCATGTGGTGAATCAAAGTTCCGGCGTGATAAACGGGAGCATGGATGTTACCGCCGCGCTGGCCGACCTGGAGACGCAGCTTGAAGCAATGGGGATGTGGGAACTGATCGGCCTGTGGCTGGAGACCAACATTATCAACCTGTGCATGTGGGTGTTGTCCATCGTGATCTTTGTCATTGTGTATGGCCGCATGATTGAAATATATCTCACGGTCAGCCTGGCACCCATACCGTTTTCCACAATGGCAAACCGTGAATGGGGGCAGATGGGGACGAATTACCTGCGTTCCCTGTTTGCTTTGGGTTTCCAGGGGTTTTTGATTATGGTCTGCGTCGCGATCTATGCGGTGCTGGTCCAGTCGATCCCCTCGTCCGGCGATATTCACGGTGCGATCTGGGGCACGGCGGGATATACCGTCCTGCTGGCCTTTGCCCTGTTTAAGACAGGCTCGCTATCCAAAAGTATTTTTAACTCGCATTAGTGTGTAACCGACCTATTTTAACAAGAAGGAGGATTTTTCTATATGAGTAAGACCAACCATGAAACCATGCAGCCGGAGGCCCAAGCGGGCGAGGGCTTGAAGCTGGATGTAACCGTGCGCCCGATTGCCCCGATGGGGAACCTTCTGGCTTTCGCCAATGTGACGATTGGGGACTGTTTCAAGATCGACGGCTTCCGTATCTGCTCCGGCGAGAACGGCCTGTATGTCAATATGCCTTCCACCCAGGATAAGCAGGGAAAATGGAGGGATGTCTGCTGGCCGGTGACGGCGGATTTCCGCAGGCAGCTTAATGACGCCCTGATCGGAGGGTACGGCCAGGCGATTGAAAACCTGCAGGCCACCCTTGAAGCGACAAAGGGAGCGGCGGAGAAGCCTTCCCTGACCGGCGCCCTGAAAGAAAATGCCGGCAAGGTCAAGACGCCCCCGGCAAAATCCGCCCCGGCCAAGAATGAGCAGGCACGGTAATGGCGGAGGCCGGAAAATATGGCATCGTGTACGCGGACCCGCCCTGGCGCTATGATATGAAACGCGGCAGCGGGGTGGCTGAAAACCACTATCCCACCATGAGCATGGACGAAATATGCGCGCTGCCAGTTGCAGACCTTGCGGCCAAAGACAGTGCGCTTTTCCTATGGGCCACCTTCCCACAGCTTAATGAAGCCTTCCGGGTGATCGAGGCATGGGGGTTCAAATATAAGACGCTGGCTTTCCTCTGGCTCAAACAGAACCGGAAAGCGGATTCCTGGTTTTACGGGATGGGGTTCTGGACCCGCTCTAATGCCGAGGTATGCCTTCTGGCAACACGCGGGCGCCCGAAACGCCAGTGCGCGGGAATCCACCAGTTTGTGATCTCCCATATTGAGCAGCACAGCAAAAAGCCGGACGAGGTACGGGATAAGATTGTGAAGCTCATGGGCGACCAGCCCAGGATAGAGCTTTTTGCAAGGCAGCAGACCCCCGGCTGGGATGTGTGGGGCAATGAGGTGGAATCCACGGTCACGATGCAGGAACAAAACCAGTGAGATACAGCATGAATGGAGGTGAAATTACATGCCTTATGTCCCCGTACCCAAAGACTTAACGAAAGTCAAGACCAAGCTGGCGTTCAACCTGACGAAGCGCCAGCTTATCTGTTTCAGCCTGGCCGCATTGGTCGGGCTGCCGGTATACTTCCTTACCCGCGGCGCTGTCGGTAACTCGGCGGCGGTGCTAATGATGATCGGGCTTATGATGCCCTTTTTCTTTTTCGCCATGTATGAGCGGGATGGGCAGCCGGCGGAGAAACTTCTGAAAAACAGGCTCCGCTATAAGCTCTGGCCGAAGAAACGGCCATACCGGACGGAAAATTTGTATAAATCCATGTCAGAGAAGGAGGTTATGAGGATTGCCAAAAACCAGACAGCAGGAGGCCCAGGAAAAGCGCCTGCAAAGAAACATCAGGCAGGCAAAAAAGGCCAGGGCAGACGCAAAAACAGGCGGGCGTAATGCTTCCCGCATAAAGCCGTCCAGGAAAGGCGGCTTTTTCAGTGGGCTTAAATCGGACGCCCCGCAGACGGTCCAGCAGAGCATTCCCTATAAGGAAATGTACCGGGATGGGATCTGCCGGCTGACGGATAAGCTCTACACCAAGACGGTGCAGTTTTTTGACATTAACTACCAGCTCGCACAGGCGGATGACAAGGCGCAGATTTTTGAGGGCTACTGTGATTTCCTCAATTATTTTGACGCTTCGATCCATGTGCAGCTTACCTTCATCAACCAGCGTGCAAATATGCAGGATTTCGCCCGCAGTATCGACATCCCCATCCGCGGCGACGAATATGACGGAATCCGCAGGGAGTATGGGGATATGTTAAAGGGCCAGCTCCAAAAAGGCAACAACGGCCTTACCAAGCGGAAATATATCACTTTCGGCATTGAGGCCGACGACCTTCGCACCGCGAAGATGCGCCTGGAGCGGATCGAGGCCGATGTGCTGGCGAATTTCAAAGCCCTGGGAGCGCATGCAAAGCCACTTAATGGGCTGGAACGCCTGGAGGTTCTTCACAGCCAGCTCCACCCGGACGGGCAGGAAAAGTTTCATTTTGTCTGGGCGGACCTGCCGAAAACCGGGCTTTCCACAAAGGATTTTATTTCGCCCTCCGGCCTGTCGTTCTCAAATGACGGAAAGACTTTCCGGGTAGCCGACCATTCCGGGGCGGTGTCTTTTTTGCAGATTTTAGCGCCGGAGCTGACGGACCGACTGCTGGCGGAGCTCCTTGACCTGGACGACGCCGTGACGGTGAACCTGCATATCCAGTCCATCGACCAGGCCCAGGCGATCAAGAACATCAAGCGCAAAATGTCCGATTTGCAGAAAATGACCATTGAGGAACAGAAGAAAGCGGTCCGCGCCGGGTATGACATGGACATCATACCTACCGACCTTGCCACCTATGGCGAAGAAGCAAAAAATCTCTTACAGGATTTGCAGAGCCGGAATGAGCGGATGTTTTTAGTCACGGTACTGGTGGAGAACATCGCGCCGAAACGCCAGAAGCTGCTGAACGATATTCTGTCTGCCTCCGGCATTGCGCAGAAATATAACTGTGCCCTGAAACGTCTGGACTTCCAGCAGGAGCAGGGCCTTATGTCCTCCCTTGCATTAGGGCTGAACCAGGTTGAGATTGAGCGGGGGCTTACGACCAGCAGCACCGCCATTTTCGTGCCGTTCACGACCTGCGAGCTGTTCCAGGAGGGCGAGGCGCTTTATTATGGCCTGAACGCTTTAAGCAACAACCTGATCATGGCGAACCGCAAGAACTTAAAGAACCCCAACGGCCTGTTCTTAGGCACGCCGGGCAGCGGCAAGTCTTTCTCGGCAAAGCGTGAGATCGTCAATGTGTTCCTTTTAACGGAGGATGACATCATCATTGCAGACCCGGAAAATGAGTACGGGCCTTTAGTACAGCAGTTCGGCGCCCAGGGGCAGGTCATTGATATTTCCCCGACTTCCACCAACTACATCAACCCGATGGACATTAACCTGGACTATTCGGACGATGAAAACCCCATTACGCTGAAAAGCGATTTTATCCTGTCGCTGTGTGACCTTATTATCGGCGGCAAGGAAGGGCTTTCCCCGATTGAGAGGACCATTATTGACCGCTGCACGAGGCTGGTGTACCGGGATTACCTGCAGGACCCCCGCCCGGAGAATATGCCGATCCTGGGAGACCTGTATGAGCTGCTTTTGAAGCAGGCTGAACCGGAGGCACAGAATATCGCTACGGCTTTGGAAATCTATGTCAATGGTTCCCTGAATGTGTTCAATCACCGTTCCAACATTGACATGAACAACCACCGGGTACTCTGCTTCCAGTTAAAGTCTCTGGGGAAAGCACTGAAAGAGATCGGCCTTCTCATTATGCAGGATGCCGTGTGGAACCGTGTCACGGCCAACCGTTCCAAGCATAAGACGACCTGGTTCTATATTGATGAATTCCATCTCCTTTTGAAAGGACAGACCGGAAGTTTCAGCGTGGAAATCTGGAAACGGTTCAGGAAATGGGGCGGCATACCGAGCGGCCTGACGCAGAACGTGAAGGACCTGCTGGCCTCCCGTGAGATCGAGAATATCTTTGAGAACTCGGATTTTATCTACATGCTGAACCAGGCCCAGGGGGACCGGCAGATTCTGGCGAAGCAGCTGGGGATTTCCCCGCACCAGCTTTCCTATGTGACCCATTCCGGCCCCGGCGAGGGGCTTCTGTTCTTCGGGAATGTGATTATCCCCTTTGTCGATCATTTTCCGAAGGATACCCTGCTGTACAGCGTACTTACAACACGGCCTGATGAAGTGGCGGGGACGAAGGCATGAGGAAACAAAAATACCCTGAAAGCGATTGGAGGTGAGGGCAATGGCGCGTGACAGGAATTTTCAGAGGAAACAGAAAGATGCCCGGATGCCGGCGCGGGATTCCCACGGGGAGGACCGCATGGCGGCCCGGCAGGGAGAGCCGGATTATGACCTGCGCCGGGCAAGGGACGCCCCTTCTTCCGGCACTTCAAGGAACCGCAGGCAGGCGGCGCCGGTGCAGACGGAAACTTATGGATCAGATATATTTGCCGGTTGCGAAAACAGTGATACGGCAGCACAGGATTCCCCTACCCAGGTTTTTCCCGGACAGGAACCAACTGGATCAGAACCATATGTGCCAGAAACCAGGCGGGGCAGCCAAGGACAGGGCAATGCTGCTTACAGGGATTCCAGGCAGGAGGATTTCAGCCAGGGGAGCCCAGGGAGGCGCAATGCCGCTTACCAGAATTTCAAGCAGGAAGAACCCAGACAAGCAGATTTCAGCCAGGAGAGCCCAGGGAGGCGCAATGTCGCTTACCAGAATTTCAGGCAGGAAGAACCCAGGCGGGCGGATTCCAGCCAGGAGAGCCCAGGGAGGCGCAATGCCGCTTACCAGAATTTCAGGCAGGAAGAACCCAGGCAGGCGGATTCCGGCCAGGAAAATCCCGGACAGACAGCTTTTGCAGAACACGGTCCGAAAGGTACGGATTCCCGGTATGGGAAACTATTTCAGGAAGGAGCCGGGGCACAGAAAGGGGAAGAAAAATCCGGCCAGGCAGGACACTGGAACCGGACACGGCAGCATGGTAATAAATACCAACAGCGCTTTCAGGAGGCGGCAAAAGCCGGGGAACCTCAGGAGAAACCGCCGGAGGCAGCCGAAGGAGAACCAAAACGGCCTTCCAAGCTGGAATTTACCGCTGACGAACTCCCACCGGAAACAGCGGATAAGAAGCTCACGAAAGCCCGACGGAAGGCAGAACGGACAGCGGAAAAACTGGAACAGGCGGAAAACCGCCTTCCTGCCCGCCGTAAGTTGCGGATGGAAACATCTTCTGATCCCGATACGGGCAAGGCCAAAAAGCGCCTGAAATTTGAAAAGGAGGTGAAATCCCAGCGGGCCCATGTCAAGGGTCCCGTTCCGATGCGCCCGGTAAAGGCCGGCGCAAATATGGCGGTGGGTTACGCCCATAAAAAGATTTACCAGGCAGAGAATGAAAATGTCGGCATTAAAGCGGCCCACCGCACCGAGCTTGTAAGCGAATCGGGGCTGCGTATGGCATATCACAGGCATAAGACGGCGCCGTACCGCAGGGTGGCAAAATTACAGCAGAGATCAGCCAGGGCCAATGCCCGGCTTGCCTACCGGCAGACCCTGCATGACAGCCCGGAACTGAAGAAAAACCTTCTTGCCCGGATGTGGCAGAAACAAAAGATAAAACGCCAGTATGCCAAAGCAGCCAGAGAAGCGAAAAAAGCGGGAAAGCGTGCAAAGAACACCGCCGTTACCACGGAAAAGATCGCTGCCGGCGTGGTCCATGCCGTCAGGCGCCACCCGGTCATATGCGGGATCGTGCTCCTGCTCCTTTTGGTATTTTTCCTGATCGCGTCCCTGATTTCTTCCTTTTCCAACCTGGGGGCCGGAGGGCTGGGCAGCCTTGCAGCCTCTACCTATCTGGCGGACGATGCGGACATCAACAATGCGGAGCTTGCTTATACCGAGTGGGAAACGGACCTGCAGATGCAGATTAACCGTGTGGAATCGGACCGGCCCGGCTATGACGAGTACCGCTATAATATCGGCCCCATTGAGCATGATCCCTATGTCTTAATGGGGTACCTCACTTCTGCCTATCAGAATTTTACCTATGCGCAGATCGAGGGTGTCCTCCGGGAGCTGTTTAACGGGCAGTATTCCCTGTCTTTTTCAGAAGAAACGGAAACCCGCTACCGGACAGAAACCAGCGTTGACCCGGAGACCGGCGAGGAAACAGAGGAAGAAGTGCCTTATGAGTGGCACATCCTGAATGTAACGCTTACTTCTACGCCGCTTGAAAACCTGGTTGTTTCACGCATGAACCCAGACCAGAAGGAAATCTGCGAGATTCTGTTGCAGACCAAAGGCAACCGGCAGTATGTGAAAAATGTATTTGGCACGAACTGGCTGCCCTATGTCACCAGCTACTACGGCTACCGGGTACACCCGATCAGCGGGGGAAAGAACTACCATACCGGCGTTGACATCGGGATGCCCCAGGGCACGGAGATTTTAGCCGGGCATGACGGCACGGTCACGCTGGCCGGTGAAGCCGGCGGATACGGCCTGTGCGTTGCCATTGAGGGCGAGGCTTATGAGGGGCGCTCCCTTACCACCAAATACGGCCACTGTTCACAGATTTTTGTATCTGCCGGACAGGAGGTAAAGGCCGGGGATGTGATCGCGAAGGTCGGCAGCACCGGAAATTCCACCGGGCCGCACCTGCACCTGGAGGTGCTGGTTGACGGCCAGTATATGAACCCGTTGTATTTTGCCGATACCGGCGATACCAGCGAGCGGCATTTACCGGAGGCAGGCGCAGGCGGCGGAGGGAACTATTTTGACTATGACGTCCCGCCGGAGGCCCTTGCAGATGAAAAATTTGCCGCCATGCTCGCGGAGGCCGAAAAGTATTTAGGCTATCCGTATGTATGGGGAGGCGCAAGCCCTTCCACTTCCTTTGACTGTTCCGGCTATGTTTCCTGGGTAGTCAACCATTGCGGCGTGGGCTGGAACTTCGGACGGCTTACCGCAGACGGGCTTTTAGGCGTGTGCACGCCTGTATCAAGCGCGGATGCAAGGCCCGGCGACCTGATATTCTTCCAGGGCACCTACAATACCAGCGGCGCAAGCCATGTGGGAATCTATGTGGGCAACGGGATGATGATCCACTGCGGGGACCCGATCTCCTACGCAAATATCAACACAAGCTACTGGCAGCAGCATTTTTATACATTCGGGCGTCTGCCCTGACAGATTGGTGTCCAGTGACAATTAAGTTTGATAATTTTGCAATAAAGATTGATAATTTACAACTTTGTTTGATAAAAACGGCTTCACAAAGGAATTAACAATTATGATTGATAAAACTCAAAGAAAATGACAATTAAAGTTGATAAAAACGGAGATTTCGTGGCACTTAAAGGAGCATGGTTCTTATTTTGCTTCTTTGTTTTTCTGCAACATGGCTTCGTGATATTAAGTTTTGGAGTAAATTATCAAACTTAATTGTAATTATGGAGCTTATTATTATCAAACTGTTTTGCAAAAAGACAGATTGGAGGTAATAAATTGAACCCTAAGATTGAGAAACTGGAGAAAGAGATCGACAAGACAAAAACAAAGATTGCGGAGATGCAGGCCAAGCTCCGCGACCTGGAAAAGCAGAAAACGGAGCTGGAGAATACCGATTATGTGGCGATTGCCCGCAGCTTCCATCTGACACCCCAGCAGCTGGCCGAATTTCTGAAATCGCAGCAGTCCGCCCCGTCCGGGGATGGCCCGCTGCAGAAACAGGAGGATAAGAATGAGGACTAAAAAAATCTCTCTGCTACTGGCGCTTATGCTTGTCATAAGCGCCATATCTTTGCCCCTGACGGCTTATGCAGCCGGGGACAAAGATACCACGCCGCCCGAACTTACGGCTTCCCTGGACGGCGACACGCTGAAAATAGAAAGCAGCGACGATAATTCCGGCGTGGAGGCGGTCTTTGTGGACGGGAACCGTATCAATTCCCTAACCAATGGGGCGGCTTCCGTCACCTTAAAGGATTATGCCGGCACGGAAAAGCAGGTAAGCGTGTACGCCCAGGACTATGCCGGGAACCGCTCAAAGACCGTGAAGTTTGAGAATCCCTATTATGAGGAACCGGCGCCCACGGAAAAACCTGCGGCTGCAACACAGCAGAACCAGGGCGGCACGGCGGCAAAACCTGTGCAGGCCCAGGCTGCTTCCCCTGGCAGCACAAACAGCAATGCCGGGAACAGCAATTCCGGGAACGGTTCTAATACAGGTACGAATACGGGCGCCAATGGCGGCGGTAATACAGCCTCCGGCACAAACGGCGGCAGCCCCGATTCCCAGGAGGAAACGGAATCCGCTTCCGCTATCCCGGACGGCGCGTTTACCCCGGAGGGCACCGGCACGGTGTTAGATACGGCCACCGGGGAAGATGGGGATAAACAGTTTTACACCATCACCTCCGAGGACGGGAATGTGTTCTATCTGATTATTGACGGAAAGCGGGACGGCAACAACGTCTACTTCCTGAACGGCGTTACCGAGGCTGACCTGATGGCGCTGGCGGAAAAGAGCGAGGACACCATGAGTGCGATCCCGGCAGAGGATGTCTGCACCTGTACGGAGAAATGCGCAGCCGGGGAAGTTGATACCGCCTGCCCGGTCTGCAAGAATGACCTGAAAGGCTGTGCCGGGAAGGAAAAACCTGCGGAAACGGAGGAACCCGCGCAGGCCGAGCAGCCAAAAAAAGACAAGGGCAGCGCCGGCACGATCATTTTTATTATCATTGCCCTGCTTGCAGCAGGAGGCGTTGGCTATTATGTGAAGATCGTCCGTCCGAAACAACAGGCAGAGGATGACGAAGATTTCGAGGATGACGGGTACGGCGAAGGCTTTGACCCGGATGAGGCTTACGGCGAGACGGAATTTCTCTCCGAGGACGATTTTGACGACAGGGACAGCGAATAAAGCTGTCCTTTACTATTTTAAGAAAGCGAGGATATTACATGGAGAAAACAACAATCCATCACCGTAGCGGCCTAAAGCGGCTGCTGGCATTTCTTCTCTGCGCAGTATGCGTCTTTGGGCTGATCCCTACTCAGGCGTTTGCGTTTTCGCCGGGACAGAAAGCAAGCTCCTGGCTGGGCGATCAATATGTGGGGTCTGACGGGCAGCATTATTATGCGCCGGCGCCTTACACCTACCTTGTCTACAATTCTGATGGAACGATGGATGTGCGCAGCAGTCCCGGGGGCAACGCTTACCGGCATTATATGCTGACAGCTTCGGACGGGAGCAGCCAGCAGGTCTATTGTGTGGAGAGCGGCATTGCCTATAACACTTCTGACAATACCTATACATCGGAAAGCGGCACGAACAGCAATTACTTGAACCTCCTTCCGGCAGAAGCACGCCGGGGCATTACCCTGACGGCGATCTACGGCTGGAAACCCGGCGCTTCCCTCCCTGTGTCCGGCATTAACGAGGATGATTATAAAATGGCGACGCAGATCATCCTCTGGGAATACCAGCAGCAGCTCCGCAGCGACCCTTACAGCCGGCATGGGAACGGCCAGGCAAATGCAGACCAGTATTTCAGCGTGATTGCCGGACGTCCTGCGGAAAAAGCCTACAACTGGATTCTTTCACAGGTCGCCTCCCATTCCACGGTCCCCTCCTTTACTTCCACGAAGAAAAGTGAAGCCCCGGAGCTGGAGCTGAAATGGGACACGGAGAAAAAAGTCTATACCCTGACCGTCACGGACACCAATAACCTGAAAATCGATCTGGAGACCCTGAAAGGCAGCGGCGTTTCCGCCACAAGGAGCGGGAACAAGTACACGTTCACCAGCAAGAACATGATCATGGACCCTGTCACCTTTGAATTCCGAAAGGATATTCCGGTTGCTAACGACATGCTGATCTGGGGGAGGCCGGGTTACCAGACCATGATGACCGGCGCCAGCGACCCGGTCTCCTTCTTTGTAAAGATCAAGACCGAGACCTACGGCACCGCAAAGATTGTCAAGACCAGCGAGGACGGCATTGTGTCCGGGATTCCTTTCCAAATCTCCGGCACGGACATCCTGGGGAACAAGGTGGATGAAACCGTCACTACCGGGGAAAACGGGCAGATCAAGGAAAAGCTGCTGCCCGGCACCTATCTGGTGAAGGAGCTGCCGGTGGACCGCTATGTGACCCCTTCCGCGCAGTATGTCACCATTGAAAGCGGCCAGACCGCCACGGTGCATTTCAGCAATGTCCTGAAAAAATTCCGTGCCCATGTGGTAAAGAGTGACGCAGATACCGGCGCCGCCCAGGGCGACGCCACCCTTGCAGGGGCAGTTTACGGGATTTATAGCAACGGCGAGCTGGTAGACACCTACACTACCGGGCCGGACGGCAGCTTTATGACCCGGTACTATGTCTGCGGCGATAACTGGACCGTGCGGGAGATCGAGCCGAGCACCGGCTACCTCTTAAACGATACGGTCTATGAGGTGGGCGCTTCCCCCACGCTTTATGAAGTGGAGCTGAACACCACCGAGAACCAGGTCACGGAAACGGTCATTTACGGAAACATCCAGCTTGTGAAGCATACGGAGGACCTGGACCCGGATGTGTCCGGGGATGAAAATACGGACGAGCCCAATGAGGGCGTCATTGAGCGCCCGGAGGCCGGCGCAGTTTTTGAGGTCTATCTGAAAGCGGCTGGCAGCTATGACGCAGCGAAGGAAAGCGAGCGTGACCTGCTCACCACGGACGGGGACGGCTTCGCTTCCTCCAAAATGCTCCCCTACGGACATTACACGGTGCATCAGGTTTCCGGCGAGGAAGGGAAGGCATTTATCCCGGATTTTACGGTCTTTGTTTCCTCCAACGGACAGACTTACAGCTATATCCTGAATAACCGTACCATTACCGCAAGGCTGCGTGTGGAGAAATGCGATGCGGAGACCGGCAATATTATCCCGATGACGGGCACCGGCTTCCAGATCAGGGATTTGTCCACCGGGGAACTTGTCACCCAGGAAATCTACTACCCGAACCCGGAAACCCTTGATACCTTCTATGTTTCGGATGAAGGTTGGCTGATGCTGCCGGAGCCTCTGCACACCGGAGATTATGAATTGTATGAGGTGGCGGCGCCCTACGGTTATGTGCTTTCCAGTGAGCCGGTGCCGTTTACCATTGACGGCAGCGAGTCGGTTGTCACGGTCACACAGCACAATATGCCGCAGAAGGGGCAGCTTACCATTACCAAGACCGGCGAGGTATTCGCTTCCGTCCAGGAGAACGGCGGCCTGTACCAGCCGGTGTATGAGGTCATGGGGCTTCCGGGCGCAGTCTATGACGTGATCGCGGATGAAGATATTTATACCGGCGACGGTACGCTCAGGGCGGCAAAGGATGCCGTCGTGGAGACCCTTACCACCGGGGAGGATGGAACGGCACAGAGCGGGCTTTTGTACCTGGGCCGTTACCGTCTGGAGGAACGCCAGGCGCCGGAGGGGATGGTCTTAAACACCCAGCCGGAATACGCGGAGCTTACTTATGCGGGGGAAACCGTGGAAGTGACACATGCCGCAGCCGGCCTCTATGACGAGCGCCAGAAGGTGGCGGTAAGCCTGTCTAAAGCGCTGGAAACGGACGAGCTTTTCGGGCTCGGCATGAACGAGGAATACAAAGACATTTCTTTCGGGCTGTATGCTTCCGCTGATCTGACGGCCCTTGACGGCAGCGTGATCCCGGCAGGCGGGCTTCTGGAGGTGGTTTCCATTGACCCGAATGAGGCGGGCGGCTATGGCGCTTCCTTTGCCTCCGACCTGCCTTTTGGCAGCTACTATGTGAAGGAGCGTACCACAAACAGCGCTTATATCCTCCCTGATACGGAATATCCGGTTGTTTTTGAATATGCCGGCCAGGAGGCGGCGCTGGTGCAGGTTCTTGTAAATGAGGGCGGGGCGGTTCCCAATGACCTGCTGCGCGGGCGTGTGGACGGCGTGAAAACCGGCGAAAACCCGGATGGCGGCGAGGATGTGAAGCTGGCCGGCGCGGTCATGGGATTATTTAAGCCTGATACCGAGGAATTTACCGGGGAAAATGCGCTGCTTACCGTTACTACTGGCGAGGATGGCAGCTTTGTCTTTGAGAATATCCCTTACGGCCACTGGATCGTAAAGGAAATTTCCTCTCCGGCGCTTTATACGGTAAGCCCCGAACAGCACCATATCTATATCGGTGTGGATGGCCAGAGCATAAAGATTAAGGTGGAAAACACCCTGATCCGGGGCAGCGTGCAGGTGATGAAAACCGAAGCGGTAGACGAGCCTTCTTCCGTGGAGAAAAAGGACAAGGATAACAACACCTTCCTGCGTTTCCTCTCCGGCGCGGTGTTCGATCTGTATGAGGACGCCAACGGCAATAAGGAATTTGATTCCGAAGATACGAAGATCGGCACACTGAAAGAATCGGATGCGGGCTACCATACGGCGGAGAACCTTCTGGCAAAGGGCTATTTTGTGAAGGAAAGCAAGGCGCCGGAGGGCTACCAGATGGATGAAAACGCCTACTATTTTGAGATCACCGAGGACGGCCAGGTGGCCGTTGTGGAAAACAGCGAGGCCGGGTGCGGCTTTACCAATGAGGCGTACCGCGGGAACCTGAAGATCACGAAGGATTCCAGTGACGGGCGCAAGGATGGGTTTGCTTTTGAGGTCAAGAATGCGGACGGCTCCTATTGTGAGACCTTTACCTCCCCGAAATCCGGCGTGATCGAAGTCAAGGGGCTGCGTGTCGGCATTTATACCGTAACGGAAATCTCCAACCGGGCAAGCAGGGACTATATCATCCCCGACGCTGCCACGGTGGAGGTCAAGGCGGACGAAACCGCAATGGTCCAGTTCTTCAATGAAAAACCGGAGAAACCGGAAACGCCGGACAGCCCGGACAATCCGAAAACACCGTCCAACCCATCCACTCCGTCCACACCGTCCAATCCGGGCAAAGCGGTACCGCAGACCGGGGACGATAATTTTATCTTCCTGTATGGCGGGCTCCTGGCGCTGTCTGTGATCGGCGGCGGGCTGTCTGCTGCGGCCTATTTCAAAAAGGGAAAGCACGGCAGAAATACCGCCAGGACAAAGGCTGCCGGCATTGCGGTACTTTCCCTCTGCGGGTTGCTGGCTCTTGGCAGCGGTTTCCTGATCGTCCGCGACCTCAGCCAGTATGCCGAGAGCGCCGGAACTTATGACGGGCTGGCGGAACATGTGGAAGTGCCGGAGCAGGCCGGGGAGCCGGAAGAACCGGGGGCAGAGGAAGAAACAGGCAGGGAGGATTCCAGTGCGGTCCTCCCTGTTGTTGACTTTGAAGCCCTCAGGGAAAACGGGCCGGACATCATCGGGTGGCTCAGCCTTCCCGATACGGCCATCAACTACCCGGTAACGCAGACAGACAATAACGAGTATTACCTGCACCATCTGTATGACGGCACCTATAACAAGGTGGGCTGCCTGTTTGCAGACTATGAGAATCAGGCGGATTTTTCAGACCGCAATACCATTATCTACGGCCACAACATGCGGGACGGCTCCATGTTCGCCGCGCTGAATGAATATGGCGGACAGGGCTATTATGACGGGCACCCGCAGATGTACCTTGTCACCCCTGACGGCGGTTATGTGATGGAGGTTTTCTCCGCATTTGAGGCGAAACCGGCGGAATCCGGCAGCGACACCTCCCCCTGGAGGCTTAACTGGAAAGATGACGGGGCCTACACCACATGGCTTTCTGAAATGGCGGGCCGGTCTGTCATTGAGACTGATGTTACGGTGACGTCCAGTGACAAGGTGCTGACCCTTTCCACCTGTACGCCCGGAGGTAAGAGCCGCTTTATCGTCATTGGAAAGCTGGCGGCTGTAAACGATTAACAGGAATATTGGAAATCGGTGCGGGGGCTGTCTGCTCCCGCACCTGCTATATAGGAGGATTTTTCTATGGTGAATACCATTGTTTCGATACCCGGCTACGTCCATCTGTACCGCTCCCTTCTGCGGTTCTATGATATGCCGGAGAATGAGGTCCGGGAAATGCTCTATCTTCTGAACACGGCAAACCTGGACTGCTACGAGTATTACCACCCGGAACGTGACGTGATCCAGAGCGGGCCGGTGGCCTTTAGCGGCTGGCTGGAGCATGAGGATTACCGCCCTTACCGGACGGAGGTACAGCTTTATAAATCCCTGCTGTTCTTAAAGCGCAGCATTGACCGGGACCTGATCGTGACCTCACAGCGGGAGGCGCTGCAGACGCTGCGGTGTATCATTTCCAACCTGGAATACCGCTTCTACAAGGCGTATGGCATGGAAATCGAGGACAAGCGGACCGTGTACGGGGAATGTACCTACCACCTGGTCCCCAGGGAGGACGAACCCAGCGTGTGCCTGATGCACGACTGGATTTATCTGCCGAGCGCCTGAAATGCAGCGGATAAGAAATATAATGCGCATTTTGTTTCAAGTAAAACTGTCCCGGCTTCTATACAGTATTCGGGACAATCCATTTTTCAAAGGAGGGATGCCATATCACACAACAGGAAGTCAATGCCGTATTTGACGAGCAGGTGCGGCTCTGTGCCGACACATTGCAAAAGAAAACGAAGGAATATACCGGGGACGATACAGACCGGCTGGGGGCTTTTAAGGCGGCGGCAGCCTTGCAGCACACCACGCCGGAGCGCGCCCTTGCCGGGATGCTGGCGAAGCATATCGTTTCCCTGTATGACATGTGCTTTGACAATGATACGGATTACGGGATAAGTACATGGGATGAAAAGATCACAGACAGCCTCAACTATCTGTTCTTACTGAAAGCCATTGTAAAGGAGGGACATACCGATCAGACGGATTGAAGTAAAAATATTAAACTGCCAGGCGGCCAGGGAGGCCGAGAAAAACATGGTCTTTGCCGCCCGGCTCACCCAGAGGGGCCACCGGATTGCCACAATGGACGATCTGATGGCCCTTTATGAAAAATCGTTCAGTGATGATACTGTGGCGGCCATCAGCGCCCTTCCCCACCCGACGGTCCAGAAATTTGCGGTAATTACCATTGCCGTTGTAGGGGCAAGCAGGCGGTTCCTTTCGCAGATCACCCGGCACCAGAACGAAGTAAAGTTTATGAGCGCGTCTTTGCAGTACAGCAATTATGCGGGGCAGGCGGATTTTGCCATACCTTATGAGATTATAACCGCCACGGCTGCGGTCCGGGAACTGTACTTAAAAAGCTGCCACGAAGGCATGGGCTGTTACGAAAAGCTGTGTGCCGAGGGGATCGGCCATGACGCGGCGGGATATGCCACACCCCAGGGACTTCGGAATGTGCTGGTTATCAGCGCCACGCCCTATCAGTGGAAACACATCATCGGCCAGCGGGTATGCCGGCGCAATACGGACGAGACCCGGATCGTGCTCTTAAAAATCTGGCAGGAGCTTTATACTTTAAGCCCGGTGCTGTTTGCCCCTGATCTCACAGGCCCCTTCTGCCAACAGGACAAATGCCTGGAGGGGAAAATGACCTGCGGAAACATGCTGAAAGCGGATATGACGCCTGGAGATATTCTGAAAACGGACTATCCGGCGCTTTTGGAAGGAGGCGGCGCATGAAGATCAAATTGATCGACTTTGGCGTGCCGGAGGACCGCCGCCCTTTCCGTCCGCATGGGAACGATGCCGGCGCGGATGTTTACATGCCCTATGACTGTACTTTGCAGCCGGGCGAGATCGCAAAGGTCCCTCTTGGATTTGGGATTGAAGTGCCGGACGGATATGCAGGCTATGTATTCCCGCGCACCAGCATGGCGGTAAAAGGGCTGGTCTGTGAGCTGCCGCCGGTGGATTCCGGCTACCGTGGGGAGATTCACGCGATCATCAGCAATGTAAGCAGCCAGACCCAGGAGCTTTCCAAAGGCTCCCGCGTGGGCCAGCTTGTAATTACTCCGGTTGTGATCGCAGATTTTGTTACAGAGCTTGGCGAGCAGCGCGGCACAGATGGGTTTGGAAGTACAGGAAAATAAAAAAGTGACATTCCGGGAGTGATTCTTGGCTTATCGCCGGTAGTGGGATTGGGCATATCGGGGGGATTGCAGGATAAAATAAAAGAAAGGCAGCAAAAAGCGGCCAGCACCGTGGCCGCTTATTTTCTGCTATTGAGTTCTTTCATAATCCCTAGGATATAAGAAAGTGACCTGGAATCCAGTTTTTTTGCCTCTGCAATAAATTCCTGCAAGGCTTGCGGGGCCGGGTTCCCCTCGTCAAAAAATTCCTGGGGCGTCACGCCCAGATATTCACAGATGTAAAGGAAGGACTGCATGGAGGGAAGGGACTTTTTGTTTTCAATGTTGTTAATGTAGTTATTTGCCTGTCCCAATGACAATGACATATCGCGTGCAGACACGCCTTTTTGAGTCCGCAGCTTTGCCAGCCGTTCCGGGACGAAATTTTCATACATTGCCTTTACCTCCTATTCCGTAATAGATTGTACCTTACACCCTGTCCTTATTCGCAAAATAAAAAAGGGTATTTGCGTTGAAACGCTAAAATAAATCTATTATAATTTGAGAAATAAAGAATAATAACTATCGGATGGAGGAAAAGAAGATGGAAGGAAAGACATGCTGTGTCACCGGGCACAGGAATTTACCGCAGAAAGAGATTAACCATGTAAAAGCGGCCCTGCGGCGTGAAATTGATTCTGCCGTTGCGGACGGGTTTACCCGCTTTATGAGCGGCTTTGCGGACGGCGTGGACCAGTATTTTGCAGAGATCGTACTGGAAAAGAAAAAGACGAATCCGGCGCTGGAGCTGATCGCGGTTGTTCCCTACCAAAAGCGCCTGGACAACCTGATGGAGAAAGGGCGGACCTATGAAATGCTGGAGGCATGTGCGGATGTTGTCGTCATGCAGGAGAAATGCCACCCCAGCGTTTATTCCCACCGGAACCGCTACATGGTTGAGCACTCGGACCGGGTGATCGCCGTGTATGACGGGAGGGAAAAAGGCGGCACGGTCAGGACGATCCGGTTTGCGCACCAGATGAAAAAAGAGCTGCGTGAAATCCCGGTCGGGGAGATACATTTACTTTAGCACCGAGATTGATGGATAAATCTCTGTATTCGTGCTATAATTTTATAATGTGAAAGAAAAATTGAAAGTTGTGGAGATGCATGATGAAGAATAAAGACATTGTAAAATATTTCTATGAAGTAATTGTTTCAGAAAATTTACTTGATGAACTTTCTAAATACATATCAGAGGATTGCGTGCAGAGAGCTGGCGAAAAAGAAATTTTCATAGGAATAGACGGAATGAAGCAACATCTTGTAGCACTTAAAAAAACGTATCCCGATTACACCATGAAAATTATTCGCCAATATGCAGCAGATGATTATGTTATTTCAGAATTTATTATGAGGGGAACGCACAAAGGAAAATTTATTGGAATAACACCTACGAATAAGGTTTTGGAAATTACAGGGGTGGATATTGATAAAGTCATAGACGGAAAAATCGTTGAACATGGCGGTGCTACGAATACCTTTGAAACCTTTTTTGAACATCATTTGATTAAACCTGTATAAATACAAATTCCAGTTGTAGAATTGAACAAACCGGAATTTGCAGAGGAGAGTGACTATGCTTTTGGTAATAGAATGTATGATTACTTGTATAATTTTTGCAGTAATTGTATTGTCTACACAGTATAAAGACCCAGTTAAATATATTATGTCTTACCCTCCAGAAATTAGAAAAAGAGTAGAGTCTTTGCCAGAATATAAAAATTCTATAAAAAGGACTGAAAAAAAACACATATTAAAGAAACTCATTGCTGTCTTTGTATGTATTACACTTTTTTCAGCAGTCGCCTATTTTTCAGGAGCTAAAACTTTTCAAAGAGCGTTTTTACATGTGTTTATCTTATTCCTTGCGGTTAATCTCTTTGATGTAATTGTGCTTGATATTGGCGTGTTCTGTCATAGTAAAAAATTAAGAATAGCTGGAACAGAAGATATGGATAAAGAATACAAAAATTATTTATTCCATGTTAAAGGCGGTATTAAGGGAATTATACTGGGAGTTGTGATTTCTCTTTTATCTTCGTGCATTATTTACATCGTATCTATTATATAAATCGGAATTTTTTGTAGAGGTGATATTATGAAAAAAGTAATTTTATATATTCACGGAAAAGGTGGAAGCCATTTGGAAGCTGAACAGTACAAGAAAAATTGTTTGGGTTCTGATATGATTGGCATAGAGTACAATGACTATCTTCCGTGGATTGTGCAAAATCAAATTCAATCGGTTTATGACAAGGTTTGCGAAAGATATGACTGTATTTATTTGATTGCAAACAGTATAGGCGCTTATTTTGCAATGCACACATTGCAAGATTGTGATATTGCAAAGGCTTTATTTATATCGCCTGTACTTGACATGGAACGTCTTATACTTGACATGATGAGTTGGGCAAATGTATCAGAGAAGGATTTGCGTGAGAAGGGAGAAATCCCTACGGATTTTGGGGAAACATTATCGTGGAAATATTTATGCTTTGTTAGGGAAAATCCTATAATATGGAATGTTCCCACAGAAATTCTATATGCAGAAAATGATAACCTCATATCTCGCCAAACAGTAAATGAATTTATTAGTAATCACAATACACATCTTACTGTAATGGAAAATGGGGAGCATTGGTTTCATACAGATGAACAACTTGCCTTTTTAGATAGTTGGATGAAAAAGGCAATAGGATAAATTCCAGTTTATGGCATTGATGGTATTGTTGATTTTGCCGTAAACATATAATTTACTTAAATAATTGAATATCTGAAATTAAGAGCGAAGGCTATAAATGTCCTCGCTCTTTTTTATACCAAAAAGGAGGCGATTTTTATGTGGAACATGATTACACACTTTCTTACATTCACAGGAGGGATGTCTGCCGGCGTTGTGCTGATGTGCCTTTTGCAGACGGGAAAGCAGGCGGACGAAGAATTTGAGGAAATGCAAAGGAGGTCTGGACATTGAAGTTAGTAATTGCAGAAAAGCCCTCCGTCGCCATATCGCTGGCGGCGGTCCTGGGCGCGAATGAGAAAAAAGACGGCTACATGGAGGGCGGCGGTTATCTGGTAAGCTGGTGCGTGGGGCACCTTCTGGAGCTTGCGCAGCCGGAGGCTTACGGAGAACAGTATGCCAGATGGCGTTATGGCGATCTGCCGATCCTGCCGGAAGAATGGAAATACGGAGTGCCGAAGGATAAGAAAAAGCAGCTTGACCTTCTGTGCCGGCTGATGAAAGACAAACGGGTGGATTCTGTGGTGTGTGGTACCGACGCCGGACGTGAGGGCGAGCTGATCTTCCGTCTTGTCTATCAATATGCCGGATGCAGCAAACCAATGGAACGCCTCTGGATTTCCAGTATGGAGGATGCGGCAATCCGGGACGGCTTTGAACACCTGCGTCCTGGCAGCGACTACGATAAGCTCTATGACGCGGCGGTCTGCCGGGCCGGGGCTGACTGGCTGATCGGCATTAACGCCACCCGGCTTTTCTCCGTCCTGTATGGCACGACGCTGAATGTGGGGCGGGTAATGTCGCCAACGCTGGCGCTTTTGGTACGGCGGGAGGCGGATATTCAGGCATTTACAAGCAGCCCCTTTTATGTGCCGGAAATCACCTGCGGCGGCTTTACTGCCTCCGGCGAAAAGCTGCCGGATAAGGCGGGGGCTGAAAAAATCCGTATGGAAAGTGACGGGCAGGCCGCTTCGGTGCTGTCCGTGGAAAAGCAGGCCAAGACGGTACAGCCGCCCCGCCTGTACGATCTGACAACCTTACAGCGGGAATGTAACCGCATTTATGGTTATACGGCTCAGCAGACCCTTGACTATGTGCAGTCGCTTTATGAGAAAAAACTGGCGACCTATCCCCGGACGGACAGCCAGTATCTGACGGAGGATATGCAGGCAACCGCCGCTTCCCTGGTCCTCTGGCTACGGGGCAATACGCCCTTTGGGAAGGGATGCGCCGGGGAACCGGATATTGGCCGTGTGACGGATGGCAGCAAAGTCACCGACCATCACGCGATTATCCCTACGGTGGAGATTACCCGGACGGATTTATCGGAGCTTCCTTCCGGGGAGCGGGATGTACTGACGCTGATTGCCGCAAGGCTCCTTTCTGCCACGGCCCAGGCCCACCGGTTTGAGGCGGTAACAGCGGTTCTGGACTGCCGGGGCCATTCCTTCACGGCAAAGGGAAAAACCGTGCTGCAGACAGGATGGAAGGAAGTGGAACGCCTTCACCGCATGGGCCTGAAACAGTCTAAGACGGAAGAAAAAGAAAGTGAAGATGCTGCCCTGCCTCCGCTGCAGGAGGGCCAGACCTTTGAAAAGGTGTCTGCCGGCGTCCGGGAAGGCAAGACATCCCCGCCGAAGCACTATACGGAGGATTCCCTTCTGTCGGCTATGGAAACGGCGGGCACCGGGGATATGCCGGAGGATGCCGAGCGCAAAGGTTTAGGTACGCCGGCTACCCGTGCCGCCACGCTGGAAAAGCTGGTATCTGCCGGTTTTGTGCAGCGGAAGAAAAAGCAGCTTATCCCCACGGAAAAAGGCACGAACCTGATTTTGGTCCTGCCGGATAACATCAAATCGCCCATGCTCACCGCAGAATGGGAATCCATGCTGAAACAGGTGGAGCGCGGCGGGGTCCCGGCAAAAGACTTCATGGATGGGATTGCAGATATGATCCGGGCGCTCGTCAGAGAACATACCGCGCCGGAGGAACGGTTTGCCGGGCTGTTCCCGGATGCGAAAGAAAACGGGCGTGAAGCTGTCGGCACCTGTCCCCGCTGCGCCAGCACTGTGTATGAGGGCAAAAAAGGATTCTTCTGTGATAACCGGGATTGTGCCTTTGCACTCTGGAAAGATAACAAATTCTTTTCCAGTAAGAAAAAGAGCATTACAAAGTCTGTGGCGGCGGCCCTTCTGAAAGAGGGCCGCGTTTCCGTGTCCGGGCTTTACAGCGAAAAGACGGGAAAGACCTATGACGCGGTGGTGCTGCTGGATGATACAGGGGGAAAATATGTGAATTTCAGGCTGGAATTTCCGGCGAAGAAAGGCAGGGGGAAATGAGCGGGCCGCCCTCACGGGAATTAACCAGACAGGAACGGGCGGCGATCCGAAGGCTGGTAACAGACCTTTGTGCGAACTATGACAATCGGGATAAGTTCTGCCGTTCTTTGGACTGTCCCTGTTATATGCTGCATAAATGGTGGACCGGCTCTTTCTGCCGCTACTTCCGGGAGGCGGTGCTGCCGGTGGACCCGGCGCTGGAATCTGCCATTACCGGCGAGGACACTTCCCTGAAACAGAAAACCTGCCCGGTCTGCGGCAGGGCATATCTTCCCACCACCAGCCAGGCATATTGTTCGGATTCCTGCCGCGCCTTTGCCAGACGGAAATCCGAGCGGGAACGCAAGCGCCGGATCAGGCAGAACCAGAGGTAATATGTCCGCAACTTAACCAAAAAGAGGCTTGATTTTCAAGGATTTCAGAACCCGGTTTGAGGGGCGGCTGAATAAGAATACTCCGGCGCCCTGAAGCAGCCCTAAGTTGCGGACAGACAGAAAAATCGGGAGGGATGTTTATCGAGAAAATAAAAATACCGGTCGTACCGGAAATTATGCGGATCGACACATGGACGCAGGCCATTGACATACAGCAGATTGACAACCGGCGCTTCATGTATAACCCGGACACAGGGCTATTGGTCTTAGGCCGGCAGTATGCAGTGACAAGTCTGTTGGATTCCAGCCATGCCGGTGAGCTTGCGGCTGCCGGCATTACAAAGGATTATGACGCGTTTGTCCGGGGCTGGGTCGGTACCGGAGGGGATTACCCTGTAGGAGTGATCCATTTTGCGCCCAGCGTGGATGCAAGGAATATAGAATTATTTGACCGGGCATTTGACACTTTGAAAATGTTTGCGGATAACGGGATCATGTACGGGACTGTGATCCGTGGATTCGGGAAGGAATGGGAACAGCCGGCCTCTGCCATTTTAACGGATATGTGGCAGCCGGCAGTAAAGCCTTCCGTCCGTAAGCAGCTAAAAAAACAGCCGGAGGCCAAAGCCATCCGGCAGAAAACCAACCATCAACAGGAACGATAGGAGGCGGTTTTATGAATATCAACACGATCACAACCGATGACCTGCGGGGCATGGAGGGCAAAGACGGCCTGATCCTGCAGGGCTGCGGCGGGGATTTGAAGGAATGGGTGGACGGGATCAATGATATGTTCACCGAGGCGGGCATTTTGAAGGACGGCAGTAAATTTGAGGACGTTTCAGCTTTCCAGTATGGGGAGCTTACCTGCCTGCTCTACCCTTTCGAGGATGTAAAGCTGGACATCGGGAAACTTGCCATCTGGCGGTTACAGACCCATGCGGATTTCGGGGGTACCTGGCTATCCGATTTTGTACCGAACCGTCTGGGCGGCTTTATCAGTGAGCCTTCGCCGGAGCCGGAGAAACCGGACTGCGCGTTGATCGGCCAGGACGGGAATGTTTTCAACCTGGTAGGGATTGCGGCCCGCACCCTCCGCAGGAATGATATGGCGGACCAGGCAAAAGAAATGTCGGACCGGGTGTTTGCTTCCGGCAGCTACCATGAGGCGCTGAACATCATCGGCGAGTATGTCAATATCACGGATTCCGAAAGGGAGCCGGAGCACAGGGCCTCGGTCCGGCAGCAGATAAAAGAAACAAAGACGGCGGAACCGGACAAAAAGCAGAAAACGCCGAAACAGCAGGAACGGTAAGGAGGGTCAGGATGGGAAAAGAAAGAGTATACGGCGTGTGGGCGGTCCGCAGCGGCTCTTCCATTTTTGGACGTGCGGAGGGCTGGTGCAAAGAGGACGGAAAGCCTCTGGAATTTGATTCTGAAAAAGCCGCCCAGGATTATGCGGACGAAGCCGGCCGCCATGCCACGGCGAATGTCCGCTACTATGTGGAGGAAAAAGAGCCGGAACCGGGCGCAATTAAAAAACGTGCGGCACAGCCGGATTTGGATGCCCGCGCCCATGAGGAAGTGGCGCCGAGAAATGACGCAGCGGAAAAGCGCAATGAGATTCCCGGCAGGCAGATCATGCCGGAGGCGGACCCATTGGTGGGAATCCGCTCTGCGGTCCACAGCAACTATGCGGGCATGGTCGCCATGCTGGGCGCAGATAACCGGGTGTACCTGGGACGTGAGGAACGCTGCCACTATCAGGATATGCAGGCGTCTTATTATGACAACCAGGACGGCTCCCTGTGCTTTGTCTGCGACCAGCCGGATATGTACTATTTTCTCTATGGGGAGGGCTGGGCGCATACCCAGGCGGAAATGCTGGAGCGCGGCCTTACCCTGGGTCAGTATGAAGAATTTGCAAGGCTCCGGGACGGCGTGCTCTCACAGTTTACGCCCCATAGGGAGATCATGTTTGCCGGACAGCCCTTCCAGGCGCCGGAGAGCTATCTGCATAATGCGGAGCTTTACGAGGAAGGACAGACCGGCAATTACAATATGCTGGACGGACACCTCAACAACGAACCGCCTGTGCGCCCTGACCTGACGGACGGACAGACTTATGAGGAAATCCGGGAGCTTGCCCCAGAGACGCTGCCGGAGGAAACGGCAGAGAAACCTTCCCTGATGGAACGGCTGAAGGCAGACCACCCGGAGCATGAAGCAAGGCAGGCAGCGCCACTGATGGCAGAGAGGGAACGCTGATGGGCGCGGTAAGGTTTGAGGGCGTGGATATACTGGACAGCCTGGGGCAGATCATGGAGCTGCACACGCAGCATTATAAAGATGATTTTGACCTGGATAAAGAACTGATCCCAAAGCTGGCTCTATCGGGAGAACCAGAGGACCGGCGCCTTCTCTGGCTGTCACGGCCCTGCGGCACCTATACCCTGCGGGAATGGGAGGTCTATCTGGAGGGCAGCCACGCAAATAAAGTGTGGGAGTTTTACCATGAGCAGACGAAAGACCCGGTCCTTGCCTATGCCCTCTCCATCAAAGATGTGCAGGACGGAAAAGTGGCCGGCAATATATACCCGCTTGATTATGGGACGCATGTGGAGCGGGTAAAGCTGCTGGCCTGCCCCATTGGAAAAGTAGCCGTTGTGTTTGAGGACGGAGCTAATATCACGATCCCTTATCGGGACCGGAGGCAGCTTATGAATGAGCTGGTGCCGGTACATGGGAGCCCAAAGTCGATAACCGATCTGCCGGAGAATGAACGGGAACTTGCCGTAATCCTGAAACGGGAACGGCTCAAACGCTCCTGCCATGCCACAAACGGCGATATAAAAGAATATATTGACAGCCTGAAAAAGAATACCTTACGCGGAAAGCTCAAAGAGTCCCGGACAGCCGCCGCTCCCGCCCATAAACCGCCTTCCACGAAAAAGGAGCCGGAACGATGAAAGCCGGGCATACCAAAAAATCCGTCCGGGTGGAATTTGTCATGTCCGAGCAGGACGCGGAGCTGGTAAAGGGGCGCATGGCGGAGCTCGGCATTACCAACCTGTCCGCATATCTGCGCAAGATGGCGGTTGACGGTTATATCATTCATCTGGATATGAGCGACATTCAGGAAATGGTACGGCTTCTTCGTATCTGCTCCAATAACTTAAACCAGTACACCAGACGTGCCAATGAGACCGGGAGTATTTACGCTGCCGACGTGGACGACCTGCGCACCCGTCTGGACAGTCTGTGGGATGGCATGGATAAGCTGCTGCGGGGATTTGCGAACATTTCGTAAACAGGCAGAAATGCCGTTGATTTCCTCAGGCCGGCACGGTAAGATTCTAATAGAGGGGTAAGTATGCTTCTCTTTGAAATACCCTTCGGGCATACCTGGATGTCCTGAAAAAACGGACATGGAATTAGGAAAGGAGGCGGACGTATGCGTCTGATTGGTAAACTGCTGGCACTTCCATTTGTAATAGTTACGGGGATTCTTTATTTGTTCTGCAAATTTCTTGTTGTGATTTCCGGCGCTGTGCTGGGGATTCTGTCAGGGATTGTTTTTCTGGCGGCGCTGGCGCTGTTCTTCGCTGCCGGGTTCTGGCCGGGAATGTCCTGGCTGGTGATCGCGTTCCTTATCAGCCCATACGGTCTGCCGATGGCGGCGGCCTGGCTGGTCGGCATGATCGGCGGCGTAAATGGCACCCTGAAAGATTTTATATTTGGTTAAACAGTTTCGGCGGGGCGCATTGGCAGCCCCGCCCTTTTTCTATAATTATGGCTGTCTGTTACGGCAGCTTTTTGATTGGAGGGATTTCATTGAAAGATACAACGCCAATTTATTTTCATTCTGCCACCTATGCGCATGAGCATGGGGAACTGGATCAGTACCACGCTTCCCACAAAGCAAACGTTGCGTGCAGGGAGGCAATCGAACAGGCCATTGCGGACAACTACCGGGATAACCGTTTAGACCCGGCGTGCGTGCAGCAGGTCTTACAGCAGTTTGATTATGGCCGGATTTTTTATGTCCTTGCCAACACGGTCCGGCAGAAAGATCACGACGGGCGCATTTCACGGGACAACAAGGCATGGGCGCAGACGGTCCCGGTCTGTGAGGATAAGGACGGTTTTGGATATGACCAGAGTGTTTATTTTGTTGTGGACCGCTGCAATCCCGGTCTTACCGACCTGTTTCTCTCCCAAGCCAGGCGGGAGTGTGCGCCGGCCCAGGAGCAGAAACCGTCCGTGCGTGACAGCCTGAATAAAAATGCCGGGCAACCGGCGCACAGTGACAGGACGAAAGCAAAAAAGGAGCCGGAGCGGTAACAGGGCCAATATTGGATTAAGGGGGTGACAGATATGGCAACCACTCGGCTCATGCCGCTGCATGTTGGGAAAGGCCGGGATGTTTCCACGGCCATAGCAGACATCATTGACTACGTAAAGAATCCGCAGAAAACCGATTTTGGGAAATTCATTTATGGTTATGAATGCGACACCCGGACCGCTGATGCGGAATTCCTTTTATCCAAGCGCCAGTATGCGAACCTGACCGGACGTGACCGGGGCGCGGATGATGTGATTGCCTACCATCTCCGGCAGGCGTTCAAACCCGGCGAAGTCACGCCGGAAGAAGCGAACCAGATCGGGCGGGAGCTGGCATTGAAACTGACGAAGGGAAACCATGCTTTTGTTGTCTGTACCCATGTGGATAAACACCATGTCCATAACCACATCATCATAAATTCTACCACGCTGGACTGCCAGAAAAAATTCCGCAACTTCTGGGGCTCTACATGGGCGATCCGGCGCATGAATGACAAGCTGTGCCTGGAGCATGGGCTTTCCATTGTAGAGAATCCGAAACCCAGCCGGGACCATTATGGCACATGGATGGGAAGTCAGAAACAGCCTTCCCACCAGGAGCAGCTACGACAGGCTATCGACACAGCCCTGGAAGAAAAGCCGAAGGACTTTGAAGAACTTTTGAAAAAGCTGGAGGCGGCTGGGATTGAAGTCAACCAGGAGCGAAAGCACCTTCGTTTTCGCCTGTCACCTGATGATAGATATACCCGGTGTGACACACTGAAAGGCGACTATACCGAGCAGGCCATCAAAGAACGGATTGCCGGCACACGGACGGCAAAGCCGCGCCGTACTTCTCCCCAAAAGCCGGTTTCCAAAGTCGGGCTGCTGGTGGATATTGAGGCGGCAATCCGTTCCGGCAAAGGTCCGGGATATGAACGCTGGGCGAAGGTGTTCAACTTAAAACAGCTCTCCCAGGCGGTGATCTGGCTCAAAGAGCATGGCGATATGAACTATGAGGATTTGCAGAAAAAATCAGATATTGCTACTGCTAATTTTAATGCGCTGTCGGTACAGATCAAGGAGCTGGAATCGCAGATGACCACCAACGGGGAACTGCAGAAACAGATTGTAAATTATGCCAAAACACGGACAGTCTATGTGGAATACCGAAAAGCCGGGTACAGCAAAAAATTCCGTGCGGCGCATGAGACGGAAATCCTGCTGCACCAGGCGGCGAAGAAACACTTTGACAGATTGGGGATCACAAAGCTGCCCTCCGTTAAATCTCTGCGGGAAGAATACGCTGGGCTCCTGGAACAGAAACGGAAAGCCTATTCTTCTTACAAGCAGGCCAGGGTTGATATGAGGGAGCTCCATAATGTCCGGGCGAATGTGGAGCATTTGCTGGACATTCCCACCGGGCGGGAACCGCAGAGGGAATCGCAAAAGTCACGACAATAGGTTCTCTCCGCTTTTGTTTTTCAGCGTTCCAACGGAACGCGCAGCCATTGCCAACGGCAATGATCTCAGGGGTTTGGGGATATGTCACCAACAAGCATTTTGGCAGGAATACCGGAAAGGGATTCCTGCCAAAATACGCAATCTTACGTAAGATTGCATTGCTTGCTGGTAGTTGAATCTGTTTACAGTTGCCGCATTGATAAACCTTTGATAACTGCCTATAATAGAGTTATTATTTTGAACTGCTATAACAGAGAAATGCAAAAATTAAATTTTTTGTCCGCTGTAACATTTCGCGGACATTTGCCTGTTATACTATCTGCAAAAAGCAAAGGAAGTGAGGATATGAAGCAGATTTTAATTGTCGAGGACG
>ERZ808035.615-NODE-615-length-28433-cov-12.556990_pt1 | contig 28433 bp, 30 predicted proteins | sample MGYA00380189_ERZ808035 | MGnify/ENA primary metagenome ERZ808035 (study PRJEB31490, sample SAMN06133407) | mouse gut metagenome | isolation source: M5_1 | host: mice | place: China: Chengdu | collected 2015-05 ...
TCCCGAGTGGCCAAAGGGAACAGACTGTAAATCTGTCGTCAGTGACTTCGGTGGTTCGAATCCACCCTCCTCCACCAGCTTGTTAAGTCCTCAATTTATATTGGGGACTTACTTGTAAGCTGAACCTTAGGATAGAACGCCATTAAGTATTAAGAACAAAAACACTGTTTATGATATTCAGCAATAAAAAAAGCCAAGCTCATAAGAAAACGCAAAATCTTAAGGCTTGACAAAATCACTGTAATATCCTAAAATGAATAGGAAAAACAGACAACTGATAAACCGAATGAGATTCTGTGGAAATCTTATGAGGGACAACTTAAATCTCGCCAAAGATTTAAGTTGTATGAAGGTTGTCTTTTTTATTTATTTGACTTAATCATAATTCAAATAAATTGATTTGTCAACAGAAATTTCATAATTTATTTCAAAAGCAGTGATTTTCACTGCCTTTTTTTATGTAAATTTGTGAAGTATACGTTTTGTACCTTTCACAAGTTGCACAAAAAACAGGGTGAATTTTTGTGCACTTTGTGAAATATACGTTTTGTTACAATCACACTTTGTTACAGTCACAAAACGTACCCTATATAATAAATACTATATATAGATGATGAAATTACCTATAAAAAAGGAAAGGCTTTCTGCTTTACAGCCAATCGTTTTATACATTAAACATATAGTATAAAAGTCCGTTTTTGAACACGTATCAAAAATCCGGCGTTTTATTATAATTTATTCATCTGTGATTTTTTGTCTGTTCAAAGCGGCTTTTTCTTTTTCCAGGTAATTAGATAACAATATTTACCAGTTCACATTTTTGGATTTTTATACACTTAACATATGAAAAAATTGTCAGTTATTGTGTTTGACAACAAAATGTAAAGAAAGTAGATTTGAAATACTTTATTCCAAAGGAGTGTATAAAAATGATTTATTCGTCAAAAGTAGCAGAAGAAAACAGAAGGCTATACACACTGATGACATTGTGGTATGTCAATTGTGTTCAGAATCAGCTTAAGCCTGATACCTGCAGGATGTATGACACTGCTATCAAAAAAATCAGAGAGAATTGCGGCGATATGCTTGTTGCCGACATTGAAGAGGAGCACCTGCAGGGCATTCTCAACAAAATGGCAAGAGCAGGATATTCAAAAAGCTATATAAACCAGGTTCGCATAACTCTGAATAAGGTTATCAGATATGCGGTAAGAATAAAATGGCTCAGCACTCTCCCCTTCTTTGAGCTGTATACACCCAAAATTGCCCCGGTCAGAAGAGTAGATGCGTTGACTAAGAAGAATCAGGCATTGGTTGAAAAGCTTTGCAGTGAAGAAGGAGCAACAAAGTATGGATATGTTACATTGTTCTTCCTGAATACCGGAATCAGATCCAAAGAGCTGTACAATCTGCAGTGGAAGGATTTTGTTGACAGTAAACAGCCGTATATTATCATCTGCAGTTCCAAGACGGATGCAGGCAAAAGAAAAGTACCGCTTAACCACACAGCTTACTCAATTATTAAATCAATGCCGAAAATATCAAAATACATATTTACCAATCTTGACGGACATCAGCTTACATCGACTCAGATGAAACGGCATAACAAGGCTGTACGAGATAAGCTTGGTATTGATATGTTCCATAATCACATATGTCGTCACACATTTGCAACCAGAGCACTTGAAAAAGGCATGGATGTTGCCGCACTTTCAAAGATACTCGGTCATTCTTCCGTAGCATTTACAATGCAGAGATATGTTACTATTTTCGACGATTATCTTTATCAACAGATTACACTGCTTGATGAGCATAGCTCTGATGACGTTGCATAAAAAATCGGGGACCAATTGGACCCCAAGTCTGTAAACCGTTGCGGCACAACGGTTTCAGCTACCCCATGTTCCAAAACGGCATAAAAAATCGGAGTGAAAAACACTCCGATTTTTGTTATTGTTCAATTGTTTCGCCCTTTACTTTTTCTTTTTCAAGGCGGTTATAAACCATCTGGTTAAGCATATGATCATGCTCATTTGCGAGCCTGTCAAAAAGCATTTTCATATCTGATGAAAGGGAAACCATTCGCTCACTGAAACCTTGTTCATTATGAAACCGCATAAACGAACCGCTTCCGGGCTTCCATTCAAGCAGTGCTTTGGCATATTCATTCCCCTGTACTGCAGATTTGTTTAAATAATCTAAGGCTAAGTCTTTGTTGACCTCAACACCATCTGCTCCAAAATAATAGAGCTTTCCGAGTTGATATTGAGCAAACTGATTGTTCTGTTCTGCAGATTGTTTAAGGTATGAAATTGCTTTGTCATAATCTATATTTGTAAACTCACCCTTCAAAAAAATCATGCCAAGCTGATACTGAGCAAATTGATTGTCCTGTTCAGCAGCCTGATACAGATAATCGTATGCAAGACTGAAATTTTGCTCAGCATCATCACCCTTAAGATATATAATACCGAGCTGATACTGGGCAAACTGATTCCCCTGATCTGCAGATTGCTCAAGATATGAAATTGACTTATATATGTCCTTCATGCCATATTCTTCACGATAATAAATGCAGCCGAGCTGATATTGTGCAAACTGGTTGTATTGTTCAGCAGACTTTTCAAGAAGCTGTATTCCTTCTTTAACATTGTAATACGATAAGCTTTCATCAAGCAGAATTTTACCCAGTTTAAACTGTGCAAATTGATTATTCTTATCAACTGCCATTCTGAGGTACTGCATACCCTTTTGCTCATCGTAATAAACAGAGTCATTTTCAAGGAGCAATTTAGCATATTGATACATAGCGTTGTCATTATCATGATTCGCTGCTGATTCCAAAAGGTTCATAGCAAGTTCTGCTTTTTCTACATCATCTGATTCCAGATAGATTGAAGCAAGACGTGTCTGAGCAAAAGTGTTGCCCTTTAAAGACGAAAGACGAAGATAGTGTTCAGCTTCATCTTTATTCGGTTCTGTGCCCTTTCCGTCAAGCAGCATTTTTGCAATTCTGTATTCAATCATATCATTAGGAGTCTTTTTATCTGTAGCTACAAACTCTTCAAAAGCCATTCTGTATAAATCATCGGCATTGTAAATTGAATCGGTAATCAGATTCTTTTCTATCATTTCTGCCATATTGTATAGAGCAAATGGTATTGGTTTCTGACCTTCAGCACTGCAAGCCTTATTGAAATAATCATATGCTGTTTCAAAATTCTGTTCAACCTCTTCACCTCTGTAATACAGAGAACCTATGGTATAGGCTGCAAATGGAGAATCACTCATTTCAAGATATTCAATTCCCTTTTCAATATTCTTTTCAACACCGGAGCCGTCAAGATACATTCTGCCTACTTTGTAGCACAAATAGTTTTCAAGCCAGTAATCACTTGCAATCTGTCGGTCGAATCGCTCCATTTGTTTATCGTATTTATCCTTTGGCATATTGCTCTTCATTAAGGCAAATTCTTCTCTTGCTATAAAATGCTGCAGCCATTCATCACTTTCCAGTTCAGATACAAAGCCTTCAAAGGCTCGATGATAATATGATTGAGCTAAAGCATTGTCAATTTCACCGAGTGTGCCTTGTGCATAATACTTTCCTAACTCAAAGGCTGCAAGATCATTTCCGTTATCTGCTTCTGCATTAAGTATATCCAAAGCTTCTGCAAACAAAGAATCGGCAAACAAATCGGAGCTGTCTGATTTTGATTCTATTCCGGCATTAATAAGTTTTTTTGCTTCTTTGAAACTTGGCGTCCAATATTTACTTTTGTTATTTGCTTTTCTATCTGATGAAGAACGGTTATTGATTATTCCGTCAAAATCAATCCTTTCATTTGTAACTGCAGCTTCATTAACCTCTGCTGAGATATAGCTCTCACTGCGGTATTCTTCAAGATCACTGAACGCCATATTTTTCATTGATGTAAGAATTGCATTTCCGCATCTTTTGAATAAATCCTTATATCTGTTTTTACTGTAATCACTTTCACTGTTAACACCATATGCTTCACGGTATAATAAATCATTTTGGTCGATGAGTTCCTTCAGTTTGTAAAAATCATCTGCCTTGTACCTCTCAAGATACATTTTAGTGATTTTATCAATATCAGGACGGAGTTTAGCAATATATTTGTTATTAGCGTATTCCCAATCACCTTTATTCGGAGGAAGATTATCATATACCTTAAAATACTGTCTGATAATATCCCTGTTCTCAAGCAGAAAATCATTTCTGATTGTTGCAGCAAACTGATTCCTGATAACATCATTTATCATATTTTTTGTTTGCTCATTTTCAATAATACTGTTAACCATTTTGCTTCGGCAGGTATCTATTGAAGATTGTTTAAATTTCCCCTTATATTCAGTGTGCTCATCAATCAGAATTGAATGATATGGCAGATTATTATTTTTACCGTTAAAAGATAAATCAACAGTGCCATTAGAGTTTACGCTTATATAATCACCTAAATAGCGTGTATTATAACCTTCATTTTCAAGTGTGCTTTTTAGTCTGTTGCAAATACTGCGATAGCCATAGTTACTGCTCCTGTGAGCAGCAACGGTTTTGTTAAATGGTACCTTCTCATCCTGAATAATATTATTATCCTTGATCCACTGTGCAGAAAACTGAACAGTTTTAACTGTAACTAGCGGTCTGGTTGGTATCGGCTCAACAGTTGCAATATGTATATGCAGATTGTCGGTATTGTAGTGAATGGCTGCAGACCAGGTCGCTGTTTCAAGACCTTCCTTTTTGAGCATTGCATTAACAGCTTTTCGTGTATATTCATGCAAAGCCTTGACATCAAGAAATCCTTCCTCACTATTGTACAGCCCATTCTTTTCAAGCCAAAGATTGTCAAAGGATATAACCGTCTGCCACATAGGTGAGCCATTCCACTGGGCTTTTTCATAAAGAGATTTTAATTGCTGTTTCTCTTCATAGGAAAGCCGGTCAGAATAGCTTGTGAAAAGTTCGGTAGTCTTTTCAGGATTATCCATATAAAGTGTATACAAGCTGTACTCTGAAATACTCTCATTTCTAACAGCCGTTGCTCTGTCTATATAATCAATATATCCGGTGAACAGCTTAGAACCGGCAGTTACAAAATCTGTTTTAACAATGCATCCGGCATTAATACTGCTGCTCATTGTAAATCACTCCTTAACTTTTATTTTGTTTATTGTTTTTAAGCTGTTTGTAATATGCAATTCTCTTTCCGACCTTTTCGGTGGCATCTTTAATAATCTGTGCTGTAATAATATCCGTCGGCACAAACTTAATGTTTTCAAAAGAACTGTAAAACAGAGAATTGAGTACTTCCATAATGATTTGAATATTTTTGTCTGCCGTATTGGATGCCATACGGATTCGTGTTAAAACATTACCATATTTGCTGTCAAATTTCTCAATTACAAGATTGGCAATAGTTTCGTTCTGATTAAGCTGCTGAGCACGGTGTTCCCTGATAATCAGTTCCATTGCCTGGGTTGCAGAGCTTAAATTGTATTTTTCTTTGCACTCAGCAAGATAATCAATATCACGCTGATTAAGTCTGATACCTATTTGTTTTTTTGCTTCTTTACTCATAATTTTATCTCCTTAAAAATATTAATTTGGAACATAGGGTAGCTGAAACCGTTGTGCCACAACGGTTTTCAGACTTGGGGTCCAATTGGTCCCCGATTATTTATGCTGAAATTTTGCTTAAAAATTAAGAAAACTTGCGTAAAAACTTGTTGATATATGCAATATCTTTGTTAGCTATATTCAGCTTTATTCTAATAGTGTCAATATCCGATTTGGAGCACTGAACCAAATCCATATCATAACTATAAAGTTCATCACATAAGCTTTCAAATTCTGTAAAGGAACTGTTAAAGCCTTCTGATTGCGATAAGGGAATTGTCTGCTCAGCTTTTAATGCAGTATTATCCTTTCGCTGTGCCTTTTTTTGTTTTGTAGATTGTTGATGCTGTTTTACAGTAGCGGATGTGACCGTATCATTCTGCAGAATATCCTTTTGTTGTGCTGGGCTGAGATGGGCAACCTCTGCTGCAGCACTTACGGATATTTCATCATTAGTAAGTTTTTGTTTTAATTCATCAGTTCCATACTGTTCAACAAAATTAAATCGTTTGACTTGTGTTGTTGATAAATCAAGCTGATCTGCAATTAACTCATTTATTCTTCCAGGTAACTTTACTCCGCTGTCAGATAATTTCGTGTATATTCTTTTCAGTGTGCTTACCTGGAAGGCACGGTCTGCATCCGTAAATTCTCTGCTTTCGGAATTTGTTGTAACAATTGCCCAGTCTTCTTTGTCTTCAGAGGTAAGGATTTCATTGCCTTGGTTATCAAAGAATACTGCACCTTGTTCAGTATCGGTAATAAGGCAGGGGATCATTTCTAATTCGCTGTGACCCTCAGATATGAGTCTGCATATTGCTGTATATCTTCGTTCACCTGAAATCAAAGTATATGTACCGTTGTTATTATCCTTGACCTCAAGATTTTGCTTAAGTCCATTGTGCAGTATTGAAAAAGCAAGCTCTTCAATATTTTCAATACTGTATTTATTTTTTGCATTGGTTATAATTTTGTCATATGGTATTTTCTCAATCCTAAAACTGTTCTGAGTCATGGATTTTGATAAACTATTCATAAAGCCAAGATTTGATAGATTAACATTTTGATATTTTCCCATAATATTTCTCCTTATAAAAATGTTGTTTTGGAACATAGGGTGCCTGAAACCGTTGTGCCGCAACGGTTTTCAGACTTGGGGTCCAATTGGTCCCCGATAAAAACTATTAAAAATGATTAATAATGTACTCGGTTAATGCGTTATAATCCTGTACAACTGTTGAGCTTTTTGCATAATCAGTAAGAGCCTTTTTTGAATATGTAACCTCTTCTGCTTTAACACATTTTCGTATCTGTATATCAATAAAGTATCTGCCAAGTGCATTTTTTAATGTATTTTTAATATCCTTGGCAATAAGGGTTCTGCTGTCCCATTGTGTTAAAAAGCAGCGAATATCACTTAGTCCCGGATTATAGTCTTTTACAGTTTCAACAAGACTCTGAGCTACACAGTACCCGGCAAATCCCCACAAATCACATTTGAGTGGAGCAAAGGCATAATCGGCACATACAAGTCCGTTTATATTTACCAAGTTAACTGCAGGAGAGCAATCAATGATACAATAATCAAAATCATCTTTAATCTTATCCAATTGATGCTTCAGCCTGAACTGCTGCGGCTTTTTAAAATCGGATTTAAGCTGTGATTCGATATCTGATAAATCTATGAAGGCAGGAATCAGGCATAAATTTTCATAGTCTGTTTCATAAATAACATGATTAATGCTGTAATTCGGGTCTATCAGTATATCGCCAACCGTGGTAGGGAATTCTTTAAGCAGAGATAAATCACCGCTTTCGAGTACATTGGAAAGTACTGCTGCATAGTCAATTTCATTTTTTGAAAACATTGAGCTGCAGTTTCCTTGCGGATCCAAATCAATTAATAAGACTTTTTTATTGTATTGTTTTGATAAAATGTGTGCGATAGTGGTGGCAGACGTTGTTTTGCCAACACCGCCTTTTACATTAATAAAAGCATAAGTTTTCATTTCAATTCTCCTTAATCTGATTTATTAAGCTGTCAAGTGCAGCAGTATTGTTGTTTATCGCATCTATAATAGTTGATACTAAATTTGTGTATCGTTCCTCAAGTTCCTTAACCCTGTCAGAGGTTGTATAGGTTTCCAGAATGATATTGACCATTTTGTTTCTGCTGATGTCTTTCTGCTTTGATAATTCATCAATCTTTGCAAGCACAGCTGCATCAACATTCCTGATATATATTGTTTTGCTTATTTTCATTCATCTCCTTTCTGGGCAATAAAAAAAGCCGACTCATCCGAACAGAATCGTCTGTTCAGATAAATCGGCACAAGGCACTGCTGATTAAATTTTCACAATATTATTGTATATCAAATAGCATACGATTGTCAATAGCTTATTTGAAACAGTTAAAAAATGTATATAAATTCAGGGGGTAGGTGCAAGCAGAAATGCTGAGAGCATAATAAGAAAACGGCAGGCTTTGCCTGCCCAAGCACTGCAAAGTGCTTGCAGTTTTCTCTTATGCTCTTTTTTCATCCGAAGGATGAAAAAACGGAAGTGATTTTACTGCGTAAAATACACTGCGTTTACCAGGAAAAAGAAAAAGCTTTTTCCTGTGCTCTTGAGCAGAGCACAAAATTTCGCTGCAACTTCTGACATAAAGGCAGTAAAAAAGGCGAGCTAAACTCGCCTTTACCTGGAAAAGAAAAAATCAACTTGCAATCTCATTAAATCCCACACCCTCATAATCATCTGCATCAAGTATGATTTCTGAATTATTGTACTTGTTAATGGTTTTGTTCAGAGCCTCCGAAGCTGATGCAGCTTCTACCGGGACAACTCTTTTCAGAATTTCGGTTATTTCAATGTTGTACACCATATTATTCATACCTCCTTGAGTTTTGATAGGGTATTTTGATTTCAGCACCTTCAAGCTGTGAACATAAACAAGTAAAATCATTCTCGTCTATAAGATACCATTGATTATTTCCGTTTTGTTCAATACGCACCCATGTCCATTTGTCCTTAATTTTGATTTTAAAACAATTACCACAATTAAAATTATTGTATCGGTCGTTTTCTTTATTGTACTGTAATGTCATAGTTTAATCCTCCATTATGCTGTTTATTTCATCAATGATTGAATCGTATTCAGAATCATCTTCAATGAAATATGACAGCAGATTTTTAAGAAATTTGATTTCTTCAATACAGTCTGAACAGATAAAATCTGCATTGTGATATGCTAATATGATTAATCTGTCTGTAATTGTATCGACAATATTGTTTTTGATTTCTTCAGGTGACAAGTCACCATATAAAACCCTGTTCATTATGCCCAGCCTCCTTTTGATTTTGTAATTTCCTGATTTATAATTATATCCTCTAATAATGAACGTATATATGTATTGCATCTGTTGCCTGACAAAATATATTCTAAAATTTCAACCTCGTTGAAATCTTCTAATATATCAGATACCCACATTGCAGTTGTCTGGCGTTCAGACGGATTACTGCTTTCTAATTTTTCCTTGATGGTCATTGTTTGCTTTATCCTCCTACGTTTAAGCTCGTCAGCTTTTAATGGGATAGGGCTTGATAAGCTCAAGCCCTTCAGAAAGCTTTAATAATATGAACTGTAAGTGAGTTTTTGACCGCTGTTATACTTATGCAGCATATGCCCTTGTGGACAATGATAACCATATAGGGTTGCTCTTGATGTGAATTCCGTTAAACAATCAGCCCAGCTGTCAACAAATTCATTCTTTGATGGTTCGGTATATCCGACCATACAATCTGTTGGGGTTTTCTTTTCCGCTATACAGTGTAATCTTAATGTTTTTGCGGTTGCTTTGATTACCTGATAAAATTCAATGTTTGTTTGCTCATATCCCCAGCTTGTATAGAATATGTCACCAACCTTATAACCGTCTACATTCGCTATTGTTTTACTCATTTTAATTATCTCCTTTATAAATATATTTGATATAATGTGTTGTTAATTAATAGTCATATAGCTTTCTAAAACATTGAATCTCTTCGCTCCATACCATTAAGCGTATAGGAACTATTGCGTCTTGTTGAGCAGCTGCCCAGTCATCGGCATCTTTGTCGGTTTTAAATCCGCCTTTATGACCATAACCATTTTTATCAATGTAAATTACTCTAAACATTTAAAAGCTCCTTTCATTGTGGGTTTTACCCTTACCTCTTGATTATATTATAACATAGTTGTACAAGTATATCAATTGACATATTGCACAAACTTGTACAAGTATTTTTGTGTGTTTTTATACTTGTACAACATTGCGAGCTATGGTATAATATTGCTATAATGAAAAAGTGGACTTTATATTTTAGATTCACAACAATTGAAAGGTGGTTAATGATATGGCAGAGAGCCAGGGAAAAGCAAGTACAAAAGCAAAAAATAAATATAATGCAGCCAATTATGACAGCTTGCGTATAGTTGTACCTAAAGGTAAAAAGGCAATAATAAAAGCCTATGCAGACAGCATAGGCGAAAGTATCAACGGCTTTGTGAACAAAGCGATTGATAAGGCTATGGAATAAATAACAATTATTATAAAATTACTCAGTATTTAGTTAAAACGAATTCTTGATTAATTAAATTGTAAATTTTTTTAAAAAAATTTGTTACTTTTTGACATTTTATGTACTTATATATTAGTGGCATCTATTTTTTGATGTATTAGAAAATTTTAGCAAAGTTTATAGAGAACTTCCTAATGTTTAGATTATGCATAACTTGTTATTTTCTATAATCTAATAGTATTGACAAATGATATACATTTATATTACAATAAAAACTAATTTTATATTATTTGATAGTTCAATCAAAAATTTGTATTTTGAATTACACACCGTTTGACAATACGAACATAATCTAAATATAGGATAATTGGGAGATTATATGAGTGACGAAACTACAATGAGTAATGCAGAAAACAAATTAAGCAATAATAATTGGAACAAGATATTAAATGGTGTGTTATTTATAATTGGAACTTTGTTTATTATTGCATTTGTTTTGCCAACGATTTTAATAATATTGGGATCAGCTTTTCCACAGTTAGGAATAAAATTAGAATTATTAGAAACCTTAAAAGATGGATTTAATAGTTCTGTAGGAATTATAAGCTTGCTTACTGGTATTATTTCAATTATTCTTTCAAAAATGTCAAGCAAATCATTAGAAACGCAAAAATCTTCTCAAGAAGAATTTTTAAGAAAAATTGATGATAAAACTAACAGATTAATTGAAGACATTGACCATTTAAGAGAAGATAACAATATTTTTTATGACAATGTTACAAATATGATTGGAAAATCTTTACAAGATCCTAAAGATGCAAATGAAGAATAATTTGTTACTTCTTAAAAATAAATATAGAAAGAAAAGGAGGTGTTATATATGTGCATGAAAAATATAAATACTGATATTCTTTTTTTTGAGGATGTAAGTTCAGATGATGATAATAAAAACATTATTAATCTTCACTCTGCAAGCAAAGGAATTCCAGAAATAGATGTTAATTATCTGGATGAAAATAAAGATATATTGGTTATTGAAAACTTACAATTTATTTTTTCTGTAAATGCAAATGAACTTATTAATAATAATGTTCCTTTTCACAAACCAGATGAAACTCCTGATAATACAATATTTTTTGATGAAAAATATGAAATACTTTTTCGCATTACGGAAACAACATCAGGGCGATTTTTTGATTTAGATGACAGTCCAATAATTGATCCCTCTAATAGTGATAAAGTTGTTCGTTTATGTAGAAGTATGTATATGGACAAAGTTGCGTATAAATACCAAAATATTTTGGTTGCAGCTCCACCTACGGGAAAGAATTTATGCGTTTTAAAAGTATTGATAAGACGAAAGAATGATGAGAATTCTCAATCTTCTGTATGGGTAGTTCAATCAACACATCCAATAAAACTAAACATTCTAAATGATGAATAACGAAAAATTCTACCGAGTAAGTAGCGATTTCGTCAATAAAAGCGTGTTGTTTTTTGATGGACAATAAAATATATGCAGTTACACAATAGAGGCGAATCCCTCTATTGTGTAACTGGCGTTAAAATTAAGTTGCTCGTATTTTTCAATACGGGTTTTATTTTGTCGTTCATAATGAACTAATTTCTAACAGATGTCCAGTTTGAAACGATGCTGTCATTCTATTTTTGTAGAACTCCGTGATTCATAGATACAGCAATTTCAGCAGAACATAATTAGCTATTTTATCGACTCGACAAGTCCAATCGTAGTCTCCAAATCACACTCAAGATAAATTTCGTAAATTGTATTATTATCCTTGTATCTGACAGTACAATAATCATCTTCCTGTTCCAGGATAACAACGTCCATACCATTAATATTTTTCATCTGACCGGAAATAACATCTACTACAGTAGTTTCACCGCCGAGCATGAAGCCGTTAAAATACTGTGCTATGGATAAAACACCGTGGTAATCTTTGTAATCAAAATCAATGCTGACATTTTTTGAAATGCTTTCATCACTGGTCATATTTGTTATTTTCGTTATCCTGCAGTTCTCTTTTATAAGCTCTTCAGGAAATGTTACCGGAGTGATTCCATAAGTTTCAAGTTGCTTTGCAAGGTCAGATTCCAGCAAAGCATAGCTGTTTGCAGTATTATTAAGACCTTCTAATTTATAATCAACCTTTGCATCGCCATCAAATAAATGTGCAATTCTCTGAGGCAGATTAAGTCCGAATTGTGCCATAACAGTAATTGTTGATACAAGCAACGTAACAATTACTGCAGCCACTAACATAATCTTAATCGGCTTAGAGAATTTTATTCTTTTAACGTCTGATACATCATCTTTCTTTATTGATAACAATTCAAAGCATAAATCAATATAGTCTGTATCTAATTTATCTGCACCTTTTTCAACTTCGTTTTGTATTAGTGCTTTTATTTCTTCAACTGTTAAATCGGTAAAATCAGATGCAATCATTTTTTGCAACTTTTTCTTACTTAATTTGTTTTTCACGATTTTACTCCTTTTATTGTTTTCCAAGTTCAATTATCTTTCTATATATCTTTTTCTTCAAAAGCTCATGCCGTTTTCTTATCGTGCTGTATTTAACATTCAATTCGACTGCTATATCTTTCAACTTTTTGTGTTTCCAATAATAGAGGATATACAATTCTTTATCGTTCGGAATTAATTGTGAAATAATACGCAGTGCCTGATCTTCTATCATTTCATCAGTAATTAATCGATTGGCATAATCGGGATTGTATGAATATATAATTTCGATTATGCCATCTTTTGTTTCGGTGTCTATAAAATCACTTTCATTTCGATTGATTTTATCTTTAACAGCTTGATTTTTATAATTAAGCACAACAGAATATAACCAAGCCTTGTAATCTTCTATTTCGGTTCCTTTTTTCAGACTTTCAAGTAATGCAACATAAGCATCCTGAACACAGTCTTCCGCAATTTCATATTCATAGTCAAAATATTGTGAGCAGTAGAGAATAAGCTGTCTGCGGTATTGCTCACAGTAATTCATTGTTTCTTCTATTGATATAAAAGCATCAGAGCTCTTATATTCTGTTTTTAACGTCTTCAAAATATTCTCCTTGAATTTGTATATTGTTTAAATATTTTAAATCATTAAAAACAGGTTTGGCAATGAATGCAATGCAAATACAAATATTTGTATTGCTGAATTAACAAATATTACCATAATATAAAAAAGATGCTGCTTTAAACAGCATCTTTTGCTTTATAAGGGATATTCTGTTGCATCGAAGCTGTCTAAGGCTTGATTTGACTGATGATTAAGCTGTTCCTGATAAGCGATTTGACTGTTAATATAACTATTCAATGCTGTCAGGGTTTTATTTAATGATTGGTCTGATTGAATCTCCTGAAGATGGCTTTTTATAAATTCAATTATTTCTTGCCCCTGCACAGAATGATTGTATTTCAAATTATAAATAATATCATCACTCAGGTGCAGAGAAAAAGATGTACTTTGTGCAGAGTCACCGGCAGCATTATCATTTGCCTGGTTAAATTTTTCCTGTGCTGCCTTCAATGAAATACATTCACAGTTTTTCATTTGTTCACTATCTGTCCAGTGAATCTGTATGTATGGATATTTTAAATTATCAGCCTCAGACAAAACTGATAAATCTTTGTATACTCTGCAGCTCTCTATGATTTTTAGATCTACAAGTTTTGCAATCTGACCATTACTAAATACTTCAGATAACGCTGCTTCTTCTGTTATGTACACAGTATCCTTAAACGGCTGCACAGTAAAGTCTTTTCCAATACAATTTAATATGTATCCATTCTCTGAAGGCGTTAAAGCAACAATCTGTATATCATTTTGCTGCAGCTTCCAAAGAAGGTTTTTGGTTAATTCGGAATCATTTATATTACAGGCAAAAGAATAAAAATCAATTTGCTTTGTATCTTTTAGAATATCAACCGGATGCAGATTTTTTTCATTAAGTTTTAATGAGATATTGTATAACTTTTCAAGTTCATCTAAATCCAAATTGTATGGGTCAAGTGACTTTTCAAAAATCTTCTTGTTGACATTTTTATCAAAATTGGGTATAATATCAGTGTAGTCAATAAATGTGTTCTCACTGGGCAAGCAGAGCCCTACTGAATGAAGCATTTGATTGGCTATATTTTTTTGACAGCCGATGAGGTTGTCTTTTTTTATTTGTGTATTCAAGTAGTTTCCAATGTTTTCTTTGCCATACATACTTGTTATACGATTAATCTTGTTCCATTCTGAACCACTATCTAATTCACAGGATATAATGATTTGTTCAGAATTATTATTAAACAAATCAGTTACCAAAACAATTGAACCTTGATGTGAGCCTTTAAATACCATTATTGGATTTTGTAGCTGTGTTGGTAATTGTTTTAAATCTTCAGGAGATAAATTATGCGGATGCTCAAATTTAATGAAATCATTGCTTAAAATTTTTCTTATTGTATTTTGATAAATCATCACATCAAGATCATCTGCACCACACACCTTCATAACTTCTGTTGTGGGACATACAAAAATATGATCTGATGAATTTATTTTACCTTCCAAAAAGTCATCTATTGCTTGAGAAAAATTATTTACTGATTTCTCAATATTAGGATGTAGCTCAAAGTAATGGCTGATAGAGTTATCAAAATCCTCAACCATTTTTGAATAAGCATCATTGATATTATCAAGCATTTCTGATAGTGTAGGGCAATGCTGTTCAGACTCGTTAGCTTCAGCCCATTCCATATATTTTTTAAAGCTTGTCTGGAGATGAGCCTGTCGAGCATCTTCAATGTCACTGATACCTAAACGCTCTCTCAAAAGCAATGACATAGCATCAGCTTCAAATTCTATTTGCATAATGTGTTTGCTTTCGTTTTCGGTAATATCTGAATTATGCAGTAATGCATGTGACAGCTCGTGTGTCATGACGGATAAGAGTCTGTCATCATTGAGCTTGTCTGATAACACAATAGAATTATCTGCAGCATTATATTCACCGGATAAGGTTATACTTTTCAGGTCGATAATCTCAACAGGAATTCCTTTTCCTTCAGCATAATATTTTACAGCGTTGAATAATTCTCTGTGACTTTTTGAAGTATGACCGAAACCGAAAAACTTCGGATAATCCTCAACCGGGCAATCAGTTTGTGATATATCGAATACAGTTCCTACACCGAATGAGGTGTATTGTTTGATTTCAATTTCACCGTTTTTGATTTTGAGTTTTTGCTCCGGTGTAGCTTCAGATACCTTTTCCCATTCCTGTGCATCAGCGTTATAAAAGTATTTTGATATGTACGGTACCAATATCTTCATACCGTGTTCACCCTTCTTAACGCTGTAACCCATATCTTTAAAAGCCTTGAAAGAACCGCAATACTGGGCATATCTATTTTGCTGATAAATCAATGTATTGTTATTTTTTGAATATTGATAAAATTTAGAATTAAATTTAAAATACTCAATCAGATCTGCCGGGCTGCGTTGAAAGTTGTCGATTATATTTTCAACTTTATCCAGCAGTTCTTTTTTTCTGCGTTCTTTTTCCTCTGAACTTAGTCTTTGATAAGCCAATTCTGTGTACCTCCTGTTAATTGAGTAAATCAAGAATAGTGTTGCGTGTTGATTCATCCAGTGCTGAGATAGGGGATAAATCTGAAGAGTTTACACAGTCGCCTATTTCATAGGCATTTTCATTGCCTTCGTTATCAACAAAATATATATTTTCAAAATCATCAATAACAACAACGATATGTTCGTGAATCATAATTACTTCATTTTCAAAATTAATGTTTTCCATGGTTAACCTCCGATTGATTGAATAATTTGGTGAAGTATTGTAATAAAGCTATTTCTTAACTCAGGATAGAGCAGAGTAAAAATTCCGATAGCAGCAAATATGAGCACAAATACCGAAAGAATAGATTTCAGTAAAATCGTCAGCCATTTAAACAACTGAGTTTTTTCTACTACCACAACATTTTCACTTTCGATGTTGTGCTTTTGCTTCAAAGCTTCCTGCTCATAAATATCATCAATTCTATTTTGCAGTACATTTGCATTTTTGTATTTACCCATGGCTTTTCCTCCACCTCGAAAATAAAGAAGGTTTATCTTTTTTTCTTTCAGGTAATTGCTGATTGCTTATTAATTCCATTGATTGATATAATTCCTGTTGTGCTGATAGTAAGGAATAACAGTCAGGAATTAAGGGGGAAAAATGGGTTTTGTGTTCACCCATAAGCGATGAAATATCACTTTCATCCGATTTTGAAACAAAATTGAAAAGGTAGTTTATTTCTTTGTATGGGTTAAATAGTTTTAATGCCGCAGTAGAAAATTCCATTTCATCAGGCTTTGCTCCGCACACTATAATTTTTGTCTGTCGCTCCAGGAATGAATATTTGTTGAAATAAGAATTATTTATGCTGCCATAATCATAAACAATATAGTCATAATCTGAAAGACTGCTTATTTGTTCCTGATTATAAAATTCAATTCCCTCAAAGGTGCTCTGTGACAGCCTAAAAAGCGTTTTTAACTTATTTACATATCCTGAATTGTTGAATTCCAAATAAGCCGTTTTAAAGCCCTTGCTTGTCAAATATTTAACTATCTGAACACATTGTGTAGTGGTTCCGATTCGGGATTGACTACCACATATTGCAATTGTAGAGTACATTGTTTTTATTTCTGTTATTTCAGGCTTTGCAGGAATAATAAGCGGCACGGACTCTTCACTATTATAGAATTTCAAAAATTCGTCTTTTACGCAGGACAGTATGGTTGAGGTAATAATGTTTGTTATTCCTCGGTTTCGTAAAGAAGTACATAATTTACAGTCAATGCTGTAACCTGAAGCGTAAATTATCAGCTTGCCGTGATAAGCTGCAGCAACCTTAACCAATGCATCAACAATTTCATTGTGCGACAGAAACCATATAGAAATATCGACTATGATGCAGCTGTAATTTTTATGTAACGCAACCTTTTCTAAATTCTCAATATCAATATCATTTGTAAAAGCAATTTCTTCATCCTTGATTATTTCCTCAATAAAAAATCCTGATTCCCGGGTACCGATAAAAACAATCATAAAAAGTCACCTCCTAAATGGCTGCATTGAATGCTATAATATTGGATGTTTGAACAGCATCTCTGCCATATGCTAAAATTTCATGCGTTTTCATTCTCAAGTAATCTTTTGTAGATAATTTGTGTTGCCGGTTGAATTTAAGCTGTTCATTCCAGTCGTTTTCAGTCTTAGGCAAAAAATATTCATAATTTACAGAGGGATAATCTGAATTTATCAGATTTTTTATATTATCCATTGCTCTGAAACCGCCTTCATCATTATCACAGGACAATATTACAGTATTAACACATGGATTTTCTTTTAATATATTTCCAACTGCTTCCCATTTTCCTGTACCTGACAATGCAATGTAGCTGTATTTATTTATAATTTTTCCTCTGTCCTCCATAATGGACATAACGCTCATACAGTCAATTACCGATTCAGTGACAATCAGTGTATCTGAACCATTGTCGATAAAGAAACAGTGTTCATAATCAGAGCCGGGAACGTCCTGTTTAAAATTGCTTTTTGCACTGCTGCCTCTTTTGTTGCAAAATTCAGCCTGACCCTGACGGTTGTAAGATACAAAAACGCAGTTGTTTCTTTCATCCTGATACAGATTATTGTTCCAGATAAAATTATCAACAATATTTTTATTAATACAGCGTGTCTTTGTGAGATAAGCATAAACATTTTTTATTGTATCTGCTCTTGCAGGCAGAACAAATTCTGCATTTTTCGATATTTTCTTAGGTCTGGTTGTATGAGTCTTGGACAAATCATAAGTAACTATTAATGGTTTTAACTTAATTACAGCTGCCTGTTCATCACAGCAGTCAAGCTCCATGACAAAATCAATAATCGACTTCTGTTCTTTTGAATACGCATACCGTGCGTATCTGTTGGTTTTGGAATTAATCATAACCGACGAGAAATCCGATTTTCCTTTTTCTCCTATAATCTGATAGTACGAACCTTTTTTGCAGATTTGAAATCCTCTTGAAGCTGCATAATCCTGAATAGGGATGTTGTCACGGATCCTTTGATAGATTGTTTTATTATCTTCAAAGGAATAATAATATTTTCTTTTCACTGTAGTTCTCCTTATAGCTTTGATTCTAAAATGCCTATATTATCTCTAAGCTCTTTGATTTCTTTTTTATTGCTGTCAATCTGGGTTTTAAATGAGTTTTTATCGTGCTTCAGTTTCTGAAGCTCTGTTTCGGCTGATTTCAGCTCATCAGATGTCATATAGGTCATTTTTTCTTTAAGAGATTTTATACTGTTATCAATCTCAGCGATTTTCAGTTCTAATGAAATATTGTCATTTACAATCTGTTCAATATCCTTTTCAATAGCTTCAATATTTCTTTTTGTATCGAGCTTAAGGAAATATTCTCTTGACGATTCATCCTTAATTACTGTGCTGTACAGGCTGTTTCTGTCAGAGTAAAACTTGTCGCTTTTTAATTTCATATCGTCATTTGAAATCGAAACTGAAATTGAAATGGCAGTCCACTTTTTAGGTGGCTGCACCCTTATAACATAAAGGTCTGAATCACTGCAAACAACATTATGCTTAAGGGATGTTATTTTGCCTTTCTTATTAACCGAATTAATGTTTATTTTATATTCATCACTGCTGTCATAGTTGGTATTGGTAAATTCAAATTCATATTCAAGCAGATTTTTGTCATCATCAATATCAGATCTGACAAGCTTAATTTTATGACTTGAATCAAGTGCCATTTCCATTCCCGGCAGTGAGGCTTCATAATCATAGTTTTTTCCAAAAATTAATTGACTTGAAAAAAAGAAAATATAACTGGATATAATCAGCAGAACTAAAAGAACAATTGAAATTGTTTTTGATTTTCCGTTGCCTGCTTTGTGCTTTAAAATTCGTTCCGATAAATTCAAATTCATTTTCGAGCTCCTTGAGATAATAATTCAAAGTTATTAATTAACCAGCCCTCTTCACTTTCGGTAAGAATAAACAATACAAAATAGTCATTGATACTCTGAAGCTTGTTAACAGTCTTTTTTATTGTGCATTTTATCAGTAACTTATTTGGATTATTTATATCCTGATAACATTGATTAATTGTAATTGACGAGCAATAATCAATATCAACTTCCTCATCGGAATACTCAGCCGAGCTTTCATTTTCAGGAGATAAAGAGGAATATAGATTATCTGTTACATATTTTTTGCATTCAGGCAAATTAACTAATTTTGATTTTTCATGATACACGGTGTAATAGGCTGTAAGAAAATTCTTGCAGACCGCCTCTTTTACCTCAGCAGAACTATCTGCAGAATCTAAATTATCTGAAACTGTCTGTGAAACCGATACTTCTTCGGATTGATGTTTCTCAGGATAATCTGAAGTTTTTTCATTACCTTTAAATAAAAAAATACAGACGGCAATAAGTGTGATAGATAAGGCTGCAATTGCAGTTGTTTTTGCTTTTTCCTTGTTCATAATATTTCCCTCCTTAATGTAATCCGTTCATATATCTGCCCGGCTGATATGGGTAAGTATCGGACAACGCTCCTGAAAAGCCCCAGCATTTAGCATGATAGCTTTCTATAAAGCTTTGCAGGGATTGCTTTATAACATATCCTCCGGGAACAGTTTTCAAAACCGATGCACCGCTGTTTCGGTACGTAGTACAGTGAACAACATATCCGTCACCCACATAAATACCAACATGACCATATTGCTGTGAAGCATTGGCATACACTTCGGCACCAATGGGGATACTGTTCCAGTCGTTGCTGACTCCCCAGTAATCGCCGGCACACCTAGCACAATCGGCTCTGTGTATTGAAAGTCCTGCAGCAGTTAAAACATCGTTTGTAAAATTCAGACACCTTCCACCAATCGTCGTAATACCGTTTTTCTGATAATTATTGTAATCAAGTGCAATTTCTGCAATGCGTTTTTGAACATCGGATGCAGGTGCATCTGTTTTCAAAGAGGTCTGCAGCTGTATTTGATTAACAGAAGCAGCAAAATTAAAATTAATCTGCGAGATGTTTTTTTCAGATTCAAAGCTGTCTGACTGACAATAAGCAATGGTATTATTTACCGAATAGCCTTCACCGGACAAAGCATAGTCTATATACCCTCTGTCCTGAACCTCATAAGCCTGAAGCAAAACGAATAATGCTTCTATATCTAAAATCGGGTCAACATTGTATTTTATTTTTATATAATCTTTCCATTGACTGAGCTGTTCAATGCCGATACGGATAGAATAATCTGAATCTGTTATGCCTTCGTTTCTATGGGGGTAATTTTTATTTAAAGGTGAGAACGATGCATTCATAATATCGGTTGAGTGAGTTTCACTGTAATAGCTGATCATTTTCATAATCACATCAACATAATCTGTCATTGAATAGCTTGTACAGTAAGTAACTACAGTTGTGCGGTATATTTCAATTGCTTCGTTATATGAGCTGTCATAGGTGAGCTGCTTCTGCAGCTCGCTTTCATACTGCGATGCTGCAGAACTGACAACACTCAAACAACTGATAATTAAGAGTACAATTACAACTAAAATCAATATTATTTTCTTCATCAGACTCCACCTTTAAAGAACTTGAGTCTTTCATCCGATACGTCAATATTAACAAGAATATTTTTGTCACCGGAGATTGACATAATGCCTTGTCCTTTTTCAAAATGCGGTATCTGACTGATTTCACTTTCTGTCATCTGCTCCTTAAAAATCTGATTAAGCAAAGGCAGAGTAGTACTGTCCTGCTTCATAATGAATTTGTACTGACAAAGCTCAAAAAGATTCTGTAGCTGTTCAATGCCTTTAGCAGATGAGCCTACAGGGATGTAATCAGACGTTTTTTGTGTCGCAAATAAGAAAGAAGCAAACAGCCAGCGGTCCTCACGCATGAAGCTTGCAATAGGCTCGAGTGCAAATTCATTTTTCGCATTAATCAGCTTTGCCGATTCATCCATAACAATCAAATATCTTGTAACATCAGCTAATGTGATTTTTCCGTCAGCAAAAGCATTTTTAATAGGCGTTTGTATTTTATTGCAATTATCCCAGATAAGCATCAGGATGTTATACAGCTGAGCAGCAAATACTGCATCATCAAGATTTTTTAGCTTTGCAACATTGAAAAACACAACCTGTTCATCAAGGATATTTTCGATAGTTGTGTGACCGTCAAAAATTGTACCGAAGCTTTCAACAATCTCTTTGATTGTGTTGTATACACTAAGGAGTATTCGTTTTTTCTCAATCTCAATTGATTGCTGCACCTTGTCGGCTCCGTTGGTTGTAGTATTGTTAAGCTCCTTTTCAATCAATTTCAATAAATCAGAGAAAGTAGGATAACTTTCAGGTTTTAACCCTGTGGTTTTTTTAGCATTATCGCCGCGAAGATTAAAATTAAAGTACAGCAGATTTAACATATCTGTAAATAGTGACAGTTCATTATCCGTTGCTGAACGTTTAAATAGTTTATAAATTACTCTTAGTTTTGAAATGTGCTTTGTGTAGCTTCTGATTTCGCTGCTGTCTGTTGCAAATATCTCAAGAAGATTGAGCATACCCTTTGAGCCGTCAAGATAAATCATTTTTCCGCCGAGTTCATTTACAAAATCCTCATATTCATCCTTAACATCAAATGCTCTGATGTAATTACCCTGGGCAAACTGAATTGTTAACAGATTTTTCAGAAAAGTAGATTTACCTGCACCCATGGCTCCGGCAACAAGCAAATTATAATGTGTTCTGAAGCTAGTCGCAGCCCATAGGTCAAAATTGAAAATACCCAGAGAGTTTATCGTTGTTCCCATATAGTGACCGTATGGATCATTGAGAGAACTGAAAATACATGGATTGCCTGATGCAAGCTGATGACTGGTTACAACCTGACCATAACGTGCATATTCTTTACTGATTTGCTGCTTTGTATAGGACTGAAACATTGATTTCCACTCATTGTCATTCTCTCCTAAGAATACTGCACCCTTGAAACCCTTTCCGTTCAGTTTACCTATGATTCCTGCAATCTTCTTTTCAAGCTCATTTTTAGTGAGAGATGAAACAAATAGACGTATATGAATGAGCTTTATAATTTCTTCCATATTATTGATTTCAAAATGCAGTGATTCAAGCTCTTCATATCGGTTTTTAGCTTCCAGTTTTTCTCCGGATTTGTCTGTTGAACCATATCGTGATTCCTGTTCATCAAGTGACTTATTCAAATTTTTGTTTACTATATCGGTATTTTCGGTAGAAATATCCATAACGGAAATAACATTGTCAATGTTGAGTATCGGATTAAGCCAGTAATCACTGATGTTGATTTTATAGTCATAAATATGAACACAAGCTTCATATCCTGTCCCGGTAGAAATATATCTTTCATCTTTGAACGATATACCGCCTCTGGGCTGTATTCGTGAAATCAGATAAGGATCGAAACCGACATTTTCAACATATTTGTCAATGGCTTCCTGACGTGGCAGCTTTATACTATGGAGCTGATCAATATCCACAGGAACATTTTTATTACAAAGCTGATATATAATTGTTTCCTTTTCCTGCTGTGTAAGCTGTTCAGCCAGGCTCTGTTCACCAAGAATGGATATACACTCATTAAGTGCATCCTTTCGTTGTTCAAGAGAATCAAAAAAGAAGCACAGATAAAACTCACGCTGGGTAATCATTTCCTGAGCAGTTTTTTCGTATTCAAGTTCTTCTAAAAGAAATCTGCGTTGAACTGAGTTTTTGCAGTTAACAAGCTTATGCTGCATATAACTTTGATTTTTAGTTGTATCAACAGGCATATTTATACCTATAAGTTTCATATCACCTGAATAGGTTTTATAAAACTTTTCAAAAGTATAATTGATGATTTCCTTTTCATCTTCTGATAAAGAAAGAATATCTTTGCAATTGATTTTTATAAAATCAACAAATCCTCCGTCATCCATATAAAAGCAATCGTTTTTATATTGCCTGAAGGGAAGCAATACCGAAGTATTAACATTCCTTTTGCTGAATGAAGCTATTTGTCGCTTTTCTTTTCTGTCAGCTCTGGTCTGTTTCAAAATCATCACTCCTTTCATCAACAGAAATCGGTTTATATACCAATCTGTCCTTTTTCACGATAAAAAACATAAGATGCCATACTCTTTTACCATTATTCCAGCGTGAAGGCATAATAAGAAATATTGCTACTATTGCATTAAAAATCAGATAAGGTATTCTAACCGGATTGGCAACATTGTTTGCGAACATATAAAATATAACCCAGTAAACAATAATAAATGCAATATCCCTAAAATATATTCCGGCTATTCTGGGCGGTGATTTAAGTTCTTTAATCAGAGTCATAATCAATCTCCTCTAGCATTTCTGTTTTTGGCTGCGTTTGAAACTGATGCAGATTTACTGCCAAGCTTTTCGCCAAAATAGTTTCCTTTACGGCTACCCCTTACTCCTGCACCTATGACAGAACGAGGATTTCTGGATTTATAGTCAGCATAATCAAAACCATTTTGAGAGGATGCATTTTTGTTTGCTGCAGATGAATTTTGTCCGTCTGAGCTGTTAACGGATGAAGGGGATTCAGAGCTGTTTGCAACCGAAGGATGCTCAGAGTTCGTAGGCTGTGAAATATTATTTCCTTTTGAATCACCTGAACCTCCCGGACTTCCTGATTTGCTTTGAGCAGATGAGTTTGACTTGGAACCATTTGAAGCAACATTGTTTTTACTACCATTCTGGTTGTTGAGATTCTGATTATCACCACCGGAATTTATATTGCCGCCATTATTTCCCTGAGAAGCAACTGAATTATTTCCGCCTGAAGCTCCGTTTTTAGCATTGTTAATACCGTTTCTGAGCCCTCCGAAGAATCCACCAGCTGCACCTGCAACGTGAGCACCACCTCTTGCAAAAGCACCTACAGCGTGTGTTGCTCCGCTTGCCATACTTGCTAATCCTCTTCCGGCAAAGAATAAAGTTGAAACACTTCTGAATGTGCTTGATAATCCTGCATCAACGCCAAATATTTTCTCGACAATGTTTGGACCGTCAATTACAGCAAAAGCACCGAATACAAGAAGTAATCCTCTTGCAACCTTATTATCTACTGTATCACTTATAAAAGCTGAATAAATGAAAAATATATGTATCATTACAGAACACATAAATACCGAGAAAAATAAAGTAAACAAAGATTTCACTACTTCTTTGAGCTTGTTTGCTTCAGCCCAGTTACCCGCAGCAAGCAGTAACGCTAAAATCTCGTTTACAATGATTTCATACATAATTTTTACAACTTTAAATGAGGTAAACACCATTACAATTGCCGTAGCTGATAATGTAAAAAACATTGTAGTGAAATCAATATAGTATCTGTAATATGTATCATTATTCAGATCTGTTATACCACCATCGTCTATATCAATAAGAATAACTTCACCGTCTTTGCTGTCATCTGTTCTTTTAGTAAAAAAGTCCGGATTGCTCAGTCCGTCATCAGATGCCTTTATGGTACTGTTAGGGTCAATGTTGAGTATTCTGTTTGTTCGTAATTGATTACCTTGCTCAATAGCCTGATCGGAAAAATCATATGCTTCAACATAGTAGAGATCTACAATTGCATTTTTAACAACTAACTCAGCAGATGAAGATGAGGTATCTATTAATTCAGTTGAATAAGTCGCTACCTTATCAGTGATTGTCTGCATTGAATTTGTCAGCCCGGTCAGAACAATTATTGCAATAAACACACCGCTGAGAAGCTTGCTTCTTTCGGGCTTTTTGTTGGTCATAAGAGAGATACCGAAAAGTATCAGTGAAATAATCAATACACCGTATATTACATATTTCCATTCGGAAATAAATTGAGCTACTTTATCAGAATAAATAAAGCTCAGAGTGTTGTTGGCATATTTGTAAAGGTCTTCACAAGCATCACACAGCATGGCAAGCAGTCTTGCAATTTGCCATCCGAGCCATCTGAAAAAATCTTTAACTATATTTTTGTTACTTAATATGCGTGACAGCTTTTCATATAAATCTGTACTGATATTTACAGATAATAAAAACAAAGTTTTCAAATATAATTCCTCCTTAGCTCTCAAGATTTGTATATTGAAGCCGCTGAAGCTTTTTGGATTCCTCAATAATTGAGAAATATTGCTGCCTTCTTTCTCCTGAAATCTTTTCACTTTGTAAATGAGTGATTATGTCTACTTCAGATAAACGTTTTATTGTTTCAACAGGAATACAAATATCATCTTCAATAAACATTGTTAGAATGGTTGTGTAACATGAAAAAGCTTCTATCTTCAATCGGGCTTCCTCTGCACATTTAATATAATTTGTGTAATATCCGATAACATCAAATGTAAAGTTACTTATATCAACTTTTTCAGACCACTGTGTACGCACGGCATCCAATGTAACATCCCCATCAAAGGTTTCTGAAAGATATTTGTATGAAAATGGAATTTTATTTTCACCGGTGTTATATATCGGATAAGGAATTGCATCCTCGCCGGAGAGTGTTTTCCTTTTCATAATTCTCTTAACTACCATTTCACCCTCAAGCAAATCCATAAGTCTGTTTGCATTTAAAAGCTCCTGGTCTTCTTTTCTTTCCGTGTAGGTTTTATCAATTGCAAATCTTCTGCCTATTCGGTCTAAGTTCGTTATAGTTTCTTTGCCCAGAAGTTTGGAAAATTCTTCTGCAGTTGAATAGTCCATAGTTTTAATAAAGAACTGATTGTGACAATTGTTTTTTATGGTTTTAGCAATTTTTTCATTGTAACGCTCATCCATCTGAGCATAATCCTGAATGATAAAGTTGTAGAATATATTTCTGCCTGCACCCATACTCACCATCTGAGCAATATGACTGAATGGAGGACAGTTACCAAATTCGTTTATGTAATGCCATACTGGTCTTATACATTTTCCGTTTTTGGTTTTTGTTGCTTCAGCTGATAAAACATAATAAATCTGTTGAATAATAGCGGTAATCAAAAAATGGTTACTGTTATCATAATCAGGAACAGCAATAAACAATGCAATCGGTTTATCGCCAAAGCCTAAATCCTTTAATTCAAAATCCGAGCAAGCGGTCATACGTGCAATATTGTCAAAAGCAAAGCCGTTTAACTTTGACAGCATTGTAAAGTATATTGATGTGCTTGTCCTGGCATGAGGAATTTTAGCAGTAGCAAAGAATCGACGAGCCATATCCATAGAAGGTCTTGCCGTGAAATATTTATCTAGAGCAGAAACACCATTTTCGTCCTTTGCCTCGGCAAGAATTCTGAACATACTGATTATTGAAAATATGTTTATTTCCTTTTCGTGCTTCGGCTCAAATCTGAAGCATATATCAGGGGGAATAAAATCTGATGTTGTTTCATTAATTTCACCTGTAAAAAATTTATCAACTATTTCACACTGATGCTCTTCATCCAAATCGGAAAAAGCCTTTTGCTTTCTTATAAATTCATAATGAGCTTCGGCATTTTCTTTTATATCAAGCTCGATACAGTCGCTTACATTTGCAATTATGAGAGCCGTAAAAATATCCGTAGCCGCATTGTTCCATGTAGAATTCTCATCATTGCCGTTTTCGCTTGGTGTATTCCAGAAAATTGAATATGCAAAGCTTCGGGCTTCCTTATATGCATTATCCTTATCACCGTTTTTATATAGTTCGATAATACGGCTGAAGGGATTGATTCGATCTGAAAAATCAGGATCCAATAAATTTATAAGTATATCTAAATAGCCACGTTCTCTTAATTGTCGGCACGTGTGCCTGTAGGTTTCACATTTCGGGTCAATAATAATAAAAGACGGCTTGCATGAACATCGTGAATTCGTTTCTATATTCGGTTCAACAAACATCTGGTCTTTACCTGATCTTGTTGTACCGATAATGAGGTTGTGTCCCGGTTCTTCATCCACCAGAAAATTGTCACCGTCACGGGTTATAATCACTCCGCCTGTTTTACTCTCCCATTCAGTACATTTTAAAGGTATTGCTTTGTACTGATCCCGAAGCTCATCAATCGTTGCAAAGCGTTCAGCACCCTTTTGACCCACATTGAAATCTTTATATGAATTGTTTATTTTTATAATTAAAACGGCATCTGCAATGGCTATAACTACTGCCAACACCATATATGCCGGTGTACCTTTTGAATAAAAAGTAATGAAATTATATGCTGAAAAAATTTTTGAAAATGAAATCTGTGATGTGTCCTTAAAAATATATTTAATTAAATCAAGAAGGTTATATAAGGAATTGAAAAGATAATTTATTAATAAAAAACCGCTAATCAGGATTAAGAAATACAGAACGGTTAAAAATATCGGATTGCCTATTAACAAATTCCACCTGAAAAGTATAGATTTATCAGTAAACTTGTCATTGGCATTTTTTGTTCTCCATTTACGTTCTTTAGGCGTGTTCAGTTCAAATTGTTTCATAATTAACACTTTCCTTAGGATTGATGTTTCTGAGAAGGAGGAATGTTTCCATTCCTCCTTTTGGTTTTAAAACGTAGATAATTTGTCTACAACGGTCTGAGCAATGCTCACAGCACTTAATGAGATAAAAGCTCCGACTAAAATACCGCCAACAAGCCAATCAACCAATCCTCTGCGTTTATCTTTTGGTGTAACCATAAAGCCAAGACCGCAAATAATCAAAACAATAATTAAAACTGCTAATACAAAAACAGCTGTGTTTTCAGAAATCCATATTGCTATACTGTAAAAATCCTGTACCCATTGCATGATTTATTCCTCCTTTTTAGAAATTTTAATTCATATAAGCGTTATACAGAGAATTGTAAGTCACAATCTGAATATCGTTTTCTAAGCAGTACTGAATAACCTGCTCGATGAAATCAAGGTTAGTTGCTTCGTGGTTAACAAAAGCCTTGTAATGATAGCCCCATTTCCACCAGTTATTCATTTCAGTTTTAAAGGTTTCAATATCCGTTGTGTCAAAATAAAATCTGCCCATTGTATAAGGCTCAATATATTTGTTTGGTCTGCCGCTTGCATCTGAATACAAGTAGCCTGC
>ERZ808035.616-NODE-616-length-28358-cov-5.747675_pt1 | contig 28358 bp, 54 predicted proteins | sample MGYA00380189_ERZ808035 | MGnify/ENA primary metagenome ERZ808035 (study PRJEB31490, sample SAMN06133407) | mouse gut metagenome | isolation source: M5_1 | host: mice | place: China: Chengdu | collected 2015-05 ...
CCTTTTATGCTTATATTGTACCGCAGTTTGGCGGGGTAGTTGTACCAAGTTAAAGGCTAAAATCCAGTATTCATACAGTTGTCAACAGCCGTTTTCAATTCGTTTCCATTGACCGTATATCTCTTTCCATCAATTTCCAATTCGACAAACCGATTTATATTCCAGTGACTATGTACTTTCAGGCTTTCTTTTCTCGGTTCTGAATAATCCTCGATTTGACATGTTACTTTTACAAGTGCCATAAAATCCCTCCATATCCTCCTTTTTGCGGTTTCCGACAGGGGAAAACTCCCCTATCAGAGTTATTTTGTTTTCGACAGGGCAGTGACCGCTTGCTCCTGTCTAGCGTAGAGCGACTACGCAACATTTGGAAGAATGGATTTGAACCATTACCTAATAGCGCGCTCCCAACAGTCATAGAACGGAATCGAACCGCGATAGCGTATCGTGCTCCCAATTACACCACTTCCAAACCTAATCTTTAATTTATACATGCGTCAGCTACATGTTAAATGGATAGGCAGGAATCGAACCTGCATATTAGGCACGCTATAGCCACGGAGATTTGCACTCCTTTTCGTTTCGGATTGCCCCCTACTCCGGCTCTACCATTAAGCTACTATCCACTTTTGCACCGAATAGTCCCACACAGCTCACGGTGCTATGGTCTGCTTCCTATAAGTCGCCGCCGTCCATCACGGATTTTACCCGTGTCGCTCTTTCAGACCTCTTCCACTGTCCATTTTCTGCCTGCAAGGACTGTGCAGTGCCACCTGTCTGAAATCCGAAAAAAACAACCAATAGTGGGCTTGTATATACATCATACCACAGCTTTTTAAATTATTTGTACCAAGTTATACGCAAAAGAGCGGCATCACTGCCGCCCCTTGTCGTGGCAGATTTTTTCATCAACGCACATCTCGATAAAAGCAGATAAAGACATTCCGGCTTCTTTAGCTGCTGTCTGATACTCTACTTTCTTTCCTTTGCTTGCCATAACTGTAATTCTATCATACTTTTCTTTTTGATACTCATTGATATACGCAAAAGCCGCCTTTTTATCTGCAAAAGCCATACTTCCTTACCTCCTGTCAAAATTTATAATATCATTTCAAAGAAAAGATTTCAAGCATATTTAAACTTTTTTAAAAATATTCTTGACAGCATATTTAAACTATGCTAATATAGACTTATCAAAGGAACGGAGGATATGGAAAATGACAAGAACGGCACTGGTAAGAAATTCAGAAACAAAAAACCTTAAAATATTCCGTGCTGATGATTATAGGTCACAATCAGAAATGGCACAGGATTTAAGAGGAAACGGATTTCGGGTTTTAAAGATTTGGAATGAAAATAAGACAGATTCAGAAGTTGATAATTGGGAACTCTTGAACAGAAAATAACCACACCACCTACTCGGCGGGGATGCGCCGGGAGAAAGAAGGGAAGATATGTTAGATTTTTATACATCAATATCAAGAAAAAGTGATTTATGCGGCGTATTTGAAGATGCAGAGGGTAAACGAAAGAAGATACTCTTTAAAGGAACCGCTAAAGAATGTATGGAATATATTCTTGAAAAAGAGCCAGATAATCAACCTATTTTAAGGCAGTATAAATTAAACTGGGGAAGTGAAAAGAATATGAAAAACAGATATTGGTTTACGAACGATGACGGAGAAAATATTTTAAATGATTTTCGCGGAACGGAACAAGAAGCCATAAAATATGCAGAGGAACAAGCAAACGCATTGGGGCAGACAATCTATATAAATTGTGGTGAAGATATTGTTGACGTTGCATATGCATAAAACAGGCGGCAGGATAACACCTACCGCCCTTTTTCTTACATCTCTGCAATTTTCCTTGCCCAGTTCTGGATAATCTCCCTTTCCTCCCGGCAGTCAGCATCCTTGAACATCTGTTTCATCATGCCATGTACGCCAGACATAAAATCTTCCAAAGCGTCAAGCATTCTGTTCTTCGTTCCATCATCCCGGCTGTTGGAATACTCCATCTTCCGGCTGCGGTATTCATCCATGTCGGTATCATCACCGGACAGACGGGAATAGTGGCTCGGGCGGTGCATATATTCCCCGGTGCGCTGGTTGCGTCCTCTGCGGTATGAATTGCCGTTGTCGTAGTTATCACGGGAATAACCGCCGCCATCCTGCATCATCTCAATTTTATCCACGCCCTTCATGATTTCCACCAGCTTATAGGCGTTGTCAAGGTTGGAAGAAGTCAAGCCTTTTTCCTCAATCGCTTTTAACTCTTTTTCTGCGTTTTCTCTCAATTTATGCATAACTTATCCCTCCCTTACTGCAATCAGGTTAGCGTTCTGCACCTGAATCGCCTGTGTGGACGTGTTCTCGACTGCCACGGTTGCACAGCACCCTCTCGGCACGTCTATGTACGCCTGTGTGGACACGTTGAAGAAGTTCTCCACTGCCGCTGGGGTTACAATCATTCGGGTAGACTGTAAAGGTTCTCCGTCAACTGCAATCGCTACGGAGATAGCTTCTACCGTGCCGCCTGTCGGAATCTGAATATTTCCCGAAAAGCCGACAAGGAATCTTGCCTTGCAGTTATTTGTAAGCCCTCTTAATTTTACAATGCCGCTCCCCTCCCTGTGCTGAATACAGTTTGAACCGCACACGGGGGTTTCGGTTAATACAACATTTTGCCCTGCTTCTACGGTCTGCAAGGCAATTCCAGTATATTCTGCCATGTTATTTTCCTCCAAATAAAAAACTACCAACTGTTTATAGCTGATAGTTTCTGGATTTCTATTAAATTGCTAAGTGACACATGATAGAACAATCAGGCATTATTTCATCTTCCATTCTCCCTCTGTTCGGGTCTAATTCATCAAGATACACTCCGTTAATGCACGAATGACCGACTTCACGCTCTAATTTCGCCATGCTGTCAAACACTTCTGGAAAATCAACTCTGATTTTGTTCCAATATCCCATACCGCCTTTTACGCAACCGATACAGTTATTGTTGCTATATCCCAAATCATACATGAGCGGTCTTTTTATTCCAAGATTATCAAGTATTCCGTGTGCGTCTGATTTTGATAACATTTTGTCTATCAAAGGAAATTCATGCTCAAATTGCGGCATGCTCTCTAACAATCTGTCTGCCCTGTTCCGCTCGTTGAAATCAAATCCCCAAACATATGTAATGTCATAGTCTTTATGCTCGTACTCCCATTCTTTCCGCACCCTTTTTTTGAGGACTTCTGTACATTTCGCCCCATGAATACCATTGATAAACCGAAACTGTCTTATCACATTTTGGGTGTTTCCATAATTTGATTTCAAAATCTGTATAGGCTTTTTCAGTTCCTTTTCACAATCCTTAATAAATCTCATGCTGTCTGGGTGTTGGTTATCAATGTCTATATAAATAAATTCGTCAACATTCTCCACCAAATACCCGGCTATAAATGACGATACTCCGGCACTTATCCAACACACTTTTAACTTCTGCTTCATATTGCATTCCCTCCTTGCAATCTCCCTACTTTGCAATGTGAGGAAACAGTTAGGGATTACTGCTTTCTCCCCGTCGGGATATCCTCACAGTAATATTGTAATACAGTTTTCATAATGTGTTGTACCATTTTAACCGCCACAGAAACCCACAAACTATCAGCTATATTCAGTTGTCAATGTCCAGTTAATCGCAAAAGGACAGAATCAATGTTCTGCCCTCCCACGTTGTAATAACGGCTCATGCCGAACATTTCCGATGTTTCACGGAAAAGATACATTCTTATTCTGTTTTAGCCCATGCATACGTTTCCGCAGCCATTACAGCCATTGCCGCAACCGTTCCAGTTGCCACAGCCATTCACAGGGAATGTAACGGGCGTACTCGGCTGCACAACCACAGCATTGACCGGGTAATCCTTGCCAAGTCTGCGGATAAGTTCCGCCGTCTGTGCTTCCTGATTAGCTGTAATGAATGCGTTCTGAGCCGCCTGACTTGCCTGAAGCTGTAATGCCTGAATCTGTGCAGCCTGCTCCGCAATCTTCTCGTTCTTTGCGTCAATCTTCTCCTGGCACAGATAATCGAGAATCGCCCTGGTGTTGCTGTTCTGGCTTTCCAGGATATCCCTCGTATTGTTGTTCATCTGGTTGGTGATGTTGCATGTGTTCTGGGCCATCTCGTACCGCACATCCTGGATGGATGCCCGGATGTCGCAGCAGCACTGTGCCAGCTGTGCGCCAAGGCTACAGATCTGGGACTGAACGCCGTTAAATCCCTGCATCATGCCCATATTGGTATTTGCAAATCCGCTTTGGATTGCATTATTAAGTGCGTAACTTGCGTCACAAATACCCTGCTGAATAGCATTGATGCCACTCTGCAAGTTATTTATAGCAAAACCATCATTGATGTCGGCCCTGGTAAGCGCACCTTGAAGCGCTGCTCCGTTTCCTCCGAATCCGCCGCCAAAACCGCCGAATCCTCCATTTCCCCAGCCGCAGAAAGCGAATAAGAAAAGAATAATAAGGAACCATGCACCATCTCCGCCCCAGCCAAAGCCACCGCCGTTATTCCCGGTATTGGCAGGCTGTACAGGCATAGTCATCGGTATTCCACCTGAATCCATCATAATTTACCTCCGAAAATTTTTTATTTATACTAAATCTGCGCAGATTTTTGTATCATTTTGAATTGTTTGCACCGGGGAACTTGCCAAGAAGCTGTTGAAATTGCGTAGCCTGTCCCTGCAAAGCGCTATACTGCTCTTGCGTCATTTGGCCGGAATTAAGAAGCTTCTGCACTTCCTCCTGAGGATTTCCCTTGAATCCGTTCGCAAACTGAATAAACTGCTGAATAATAGCAAAGGGGCCGCCGCCCATATTTGCCATATTCCCTCCCATTGCTCCAAATACCGGACTACTCATTAACATTTCCTCCTTTATTTCTTGTGCCACCGCTTGTCTTTTCTGTTCTCTTGGCTGTATCGCTACTGTTATCAGTGGTATGAAAATTGTTTAAACGCTCTAAAATTTCCATGTATTTGCCCTGTAATGTGTCATATTCCTGTCTGGTAACATATTTATCATCTAAATTGATTTGCTCACCCTGTGTAAGCTGTGGTGCGTTCTGCGCCTTGTTTTGTGTGCGTTCCGTATAATCAAACACACGAAGTGGCAATGGAATGCCAGAAGAATCCGTTGCTTTAATGTAGAAAACAGGTGATTCGCTATCCATCAGCAAAACAGATTGCCCATTCGCAACCATCCAGCTTTTTGCCGCCGCCTCTCCCTGTACATAAGCCCAGGATTGTGTAACCTGTGGTTGCTGATTGACCTGTGGTGCCTGAGGCGGATATTGCTGTAATTGGTATTGCTGCGCCTGCAACTGCGCCAGCCTGTCCATAGGCGGCTGCATCTGTGGCGCATATTGGTATTGATATGGTTGGTATTGGTTTGGATATGCCATCTGAACGCCCTCCGATTTCTTTCTATGGGTAAATTTTCGCATAAAAATAGAGGATTTCCCATACTCGGAAAACCCTCGTTTTTGTTACGTTTTTTGTTTAATTATTCGCTGTATTTATCACGATATTTCTTTAAAAATGCTTCTTTAAGTGGCAATACTTTTATAATTTTTTCGGTAACAGATTCAGAAAGCTTGTTAATTTTGGTCATGCAATAACCCATTTGACCGGCAATTTCTTCAAAACTCATTCCGTCGCCTTCATTCCTCAAATCAAAGAACATGGATTCGTCAGGTGTGAAATTACACTCATTTCTAAAAAGTTCCAATTCCCATTTAACAAATCCTTCAACTTCTTTTTCTTTCTTCTTCCTCATGCCACCGCTACTTTCTTTTCTTCTTAGTTCCCCTGGTTCTGCCCTTCTTCTTGCTTCTTATCTTCTGTCCCATTATGCACATCACCTTCAATCTCTTTGTTGTAATAATTATATCCTTCACCGTCCTGCGACACATAGTCGTAACTCTGGAATACATACAGCCATGCCATATTTGTTCCGACAAGCAGAATAATTAAAAGAACAATCACTATCCACATTGTTCTAAGCTGCTTAACCAGCGCACCCAAAACATCAGTTGCGCCATTTCCTTTTTCTTTCACATTATCCCTATTTTCCATATCTTTTTTCCTTTCCATTTTTAGAAATACATTTATCCGCATATTCTGTAAACCTAGAAATGAAATCATCTAACTGCTCTTTGGTTAGATCGCCAAGTCTTATATAACTTATTTTCCCTTCATTGTCACAAAAGATAAAAGAATTGTTCCTCATACTTTCATGAGAAATATCATATCCACCAAATTCATAATGAGGAATCATATTTTCATCATATGTCACTTTTGTTTGTGGGTTAAGTTCTATTGGCCTTTCCTGAACCTCTGATTCTTCAAATTCTATCGCCTGTCCGCATTCTGGGCAAAATTTATATGTTTCCTCATTATTCACTATGCTGTGATTTTTGCATTTCGGACACACTTTTACTGACATTCCATAATGGAATGATAAACATTCTTCTGTGCAATCAGGCTTTTCGCATATACTACAATCTGGCGTGTCCAACATTTTCATTGGAACATTTTCCACGTTTACACCTCCGCTCTGTATTTCCCTCATTATAGCAATTTTAACAGAATAGTTCAATCATTTACAATTTCTTTTCCGACAGGCTCACGCAATGCTTCTGTTGGAACAATTCTATGATATGGATATGTGAATGGATAATTCTCCATATGACCGCAATTCTCGCAAACGTGAGGATATTGTGGCGGATATGTCGCCAATACAGAATTTCCATGAGGTTTCATTTTTCCATTACCGCATTTGTCGCATATGTTTTCAACTATGACCACTCTTGCATTTGCAACTTTTTCCATGTTATTAACGTCCCCTCTCCCAAAAATAAATAACATTCTTACCGCCGCTGTCCCATGTGTCCCAGTATTTTCCGTCCACCACCGTCACCACATGCCCATCAAGACCTAAAACGTATGTACCATGTGGAAAGTTGCAGCAGAATTTATACACGTCCATAGGGTAATCCGGTTCATATCGCACATAGCCGTTGCCTGCCAGGTATTCGCCCCATACTTTATTTGCGGACAGAACGTCCTTTTGCCTGTATGCAATCTGCACCAGAGCGTCAAAGACTTCATTCCATGTACGGTTTGTTGCTTTGCAACACGCACGAATAGCGCAGTCTCCAACACGTCTTTTTAAAGGATTGCTGTTATATTCTACCCATCTATCCATTTTATTCTCTCCTAATCCAATATCCTATAATTGCTCCATCAATAATTCCGTATATAAAGTTGAGCAATGATATATCGCTTTTTTCTATGATGGATAAAACTACAAAAACTAAAGAAATCATTCCTCCTGCGACCATAATATAATTGTCCTTCATCTTCCCTACCTCCTACCACAATTTTACAACAGATTCGGGCGGGGGTTGTACCAATTATTTATTGATAAAATCATCAAGAATACGCTCCCTCAATCTCTCGTTTTCTTTCACAAGAGAGCGCATAAATTCTTGCTGCGCCGCCATAAACTCTCGACATTCCTCTATTGTTCCTTGCGTAACATTCTTTACAAAATGCTTTTCATAAAAATCAATCTCTTTCAAATCAACCATCGTCCTTCTCCTTTTTATATCTCCTTGCCCCTGCATTACTCCGCTTTGTCTGCTCCCTGCCGAAATCAGCTACCTTTATGCGGTCATACTGCGGCTGTAAATCGTTCTGTTTGCAGAAATCGTTGTATGCCTTGTTTTTCTGCGTCAGTTGGTACGCCATGCGGTCATATTCTTGTTGCAGCTTGCCAACGTCCATATCATCACGTGGATTGTTTATCTGCTCCTGTTTCTCTATCAGCTTGCGTTTCCATGCTCGAAGGCTCCGCTCCATAGCACGCTGTTTCTGTGATAATTGGTAATTCTTTTTAACCGTTTCATCATCAAGCCTATTTCCATTTCCATCAAGCAGATTACCCTCTCTATCTCTCCACGGATTTTTCAGTTCTTTTGCCCATGGGCGGTGTCCGTGCCTGCAATTCACGCCATGCAGGGCGGTTATGTGTGTCACTGTCCCTTGCCCGGTCTTTGGGTCTATCCTATACCCCGTCTTTTCTTCCAGATTAGGAAATCCCGGCTCACTCCCAACTATCTTATAGGGTAATCCCTGCCAGTCCATATGAGAAGAAAACGCTGGCTGTCCTTTGCTTCCAGTTCTTGCATTAGGATGCGCTGATACAAGCACATATTCCACACCACCTTCGACTATGTATTGGTTGGTAATCTGTGCTGCGGTCTGATTCATAGATGTGACTACTACCATGCGTACAGCACTCTCAAGCGTCCGCTTTGCCCCTGTTGGATATGACACCTCAATTCCTTTTCCGGCATACCTATCCAAAATATCACACACCGCTGCCGAATAACTTTGCACTCCTGCCGCCACTCGCAAATCAGCTTCGTCAAGCATATTGATAAGGTCAATTTGCGACTGCTTCATGGTGGTTCGTGTGAGGTTTGTCAACTCTCCCAAACTCTTTTTAAATTCAGCGTCCATAACACTTATTACAGCGGCATTTTCAAGCGGATTCGATAATTCTATGCCTAATTGTCCTAAAGTGGCTCTATCGTCCTCCCACGAGGTCAAAATGGCGTCTTGCAGAAGGGCACGGAATTCTTTCTGTGTCAGCCCCGTTAATTTCCGCAATTTCTGTTCAATCGCCGATTGGCTCTCTCCCATCTGCTTTAGTTTCCAGATAAGACGGTCAGCGGTTGCAGTCATTTCTCCGGCGGAGAGTAATCGGCGTGTTATGTCTTTTAGGATAAAGTTTTCAAGTTGGCGGTATAACTCCAGCAATCTATCTTCTTTGTTTGTGAAGTATTCCGGCGGCAACATCAGCAACAACTCCTTGCAAGCCATCTTCTGATTTTAAAAGTAAAATTCCACCAAAAGCGTATATCCGTACCAGTACATTTACTGAACGCCTTTACAATTCTGTATCTGCGTGAAGTTGGATAGTGATATGCTTCGCTTATCTGTTCAAACACCAGTTTAACGCCGTCCACCGCTTCAAGGAATTTTTCAACAAAGATATTCCAAGCCTTTGTTACTTTATCAGCCCATTCTTTAAGAATTTTACAAGCGTCATCAACAGTCTTTCCCATATTGCGAATCCTGCGCTTAAACTCAATGACCGTAATTCCCCTTGCTTCAATCTCTTTTTTCTGTTCCTCTGTAAATGCTAAAACCATTCCCCTACTCCTTTCCTGCTGTCCTCTTGACTAAATCTATCCAAATGCACGCTCTATACCAAAATCAAAAACTGTAAGTTGCGCCCTATTCTCCCGCAGCCGCTTGTTTGCCAAATCGTAATAGTATCTGTCCTTTTCAAACCCAACATAATCTATTCCGTATTCCTCATAGGCAATTAAACTACTGGCAGAACCAACATGAGTATCAAGGACTTTCCAGCCTTTTTCTATGTATTTCTGTACAATCCACCGATAGAGATTGACCGGCTTCTGCGTTGGGTGTATACGTTTCTCATTCTTCTGTTTATTTCCTTGCTGAATGGTTCCCTCTTCAATGGATTTCCCCTGAAACATCCCATTCCACATATACCGAAACAACCGGACAGAATCATGTAGACTGCAGTATGCGATTTCACAATCAGAAAAACTGCTATCTCCGTTGCATTTATCCCACACTATCCGCCCAGGCCCAAAAGGATAATTAAAGTAATTACACCCCCATATAATCTGTTCTTTTGACACTCTGGCCAGTTCGTCAAAATATTCTTTATCTGGAACATTCCATTCATCAGATGGTTTATAGTGCCTCTGTACCCCAATAGGGCTTATTGCTCGTCCATAGTAATTCCGTTTTTCTGGCCCGCTGAAATACGGAGGGTCAACTACTGCAATATCAAAATATTTATCCGGGAACTGCGGCAAATATTCCATGCAATCCCCACAGATAAAACTTTTCATTTCCACCATATCCATACCCCATTTCCTAACATTTATTATATTTTAAGGCTTTTGAGCATGGTTGATGTACCATTTTAATCCCTGCCAGCGGTCTGTTTGACAATCCGTACCCATTCGTCCTTGTGCTGCTGCTTTGCCTTTTCAAACCAATGGTCGCCCGTTCCTGCTGTGTGATATGTAAGCGGTCGCCCTGTCGGATGCTTGCTTGGTGGCGAGTACCAGCCTGTTATATTGCCCCCTGCGTCACGTATAGGGATATTCGGGCCATATACGATACCAGTATATTGGTAATGAGCATGGGGAGCATTCCACTCTAATTCTCCACCATAGACACCCTCGGGGTAGACTAAACTATTTCTTAACTGCCCCTGTTGAAACGGTATCAATGGGTCGCAATCTGCTTCCACTTGGAGATTCAAAACTTTCTGACATTCCCTTAGATTACGTCGCAACCTTGCATCGCTTATATCAATATCAACATTCCCTATGCGCTGTCTGATTCTCATAAAACCGCTCCTCTTCATAGTCTTTGCAATCCGTAGGTTCGTCATAAACTGTCTCTGGAATTCCAGTCTCTGTTCTGTGTAAATGGCACTCGTCATTTCTGTGCCAAATGCAATCATAGCAACTGTTCAAATTATCCATTCCCTATTCCTACCTAAACAATCCCTCTTTCGGCTCATTAAATCTGTCCCAAAAGCATCTTCTTTGCTTCATCTTTGCTTACCCCAATGGCTGCTGATATAAGATTTACAGCCTGTCCCTCTGTTATCATACCAGCGGAATGTTGCGATATGATAGTAATAAGGCTTTGCGTTTGCGCGCCGTTCAGTCCCTTGCTTGCGCTTTCAGAATCGGATTCTTCATTTTTTTCTTGCAAAGGCATATATTCATCACCAAACAAACCTCCCTCACCGCTTCCCATGCTTTCCATTTGCGCTTCCGCCACAAGCGCCCTTGCTTCTTCCTCTGTATATCCTCTATGCAGTACAAGCCACTTCCATTTTGGGATATATCCAGTATCTGCAAGCTGCTTATCCAGCAGCGCATCTTCTTCTTCATTCTTCAACAGGTCAGCGAATGAACAGAACAACTCATAGTTCTCATTTTCAGACGGCGCAACCTCGCCATTGATAACCAACATAGCATTGATAATATACGCTATGTCATGGATTGCCCCTGTGCGCCCTTCTCCGTTGGAATTAGGCTTGTCCAGTACATCACGGTAGGATAATGCTGTGTCGGCGGTTCTTTTCTGCGTCACCCTTACCTGCGTTGCCGTGGTTGCCTGTATGGATTGTCCGTCAAAAACAAAATAGCCAGGGTCAAAGCCACATTTGAAACCTATGATAGAAAGATAGAAATTGATTCCCTCTTTCCGGCTCGCAACTTGCAGCGTTGGCTGCCACTGCTCCACTGGTGAATTTCCATCGCTTAAATCTAATCCAGTTTTGTCAATAAATTCTGGAAGCTCAATCCCATTTTGTTTTGCATACATAATCGCAGACTGGTCTATCATCATTATTGGGGAAGAATTTTTCGTTTCTTTCCCAAGAGTTGACATTGCAATATCTAACGCTCTAAACTCCTCCATGCAGTTCGCAAAACAAGGCACTCCCAGGGGACTGTCAGAATCAATGAAATTGTAAACCGGGCATTTTATGTACCTGAACAGCGGCTTTTCAAGGTTCTCCGCCCAAAATTCAGGCTCAATGTCTGCCCATTTGGTCTGTGATAATGGTACCTCTCTGCCAATATCATCCTGATTATCAGATTGGAAAGCCTTAGTGGATACATGGTATATCTTTACTATTTCATTCTCCCCGGCTTCATTCTTCCTTGTGGATTCCTCGAACCTGTGCCACTCTGCCTTTGTATAGAATTTTTTCCCTTTGGAGTAGTAAGAGAAAAATATTGCTGCCTGGACTTCCTTGCTGCTGTCAAACTCCGTGGCAAGAAACATATCCGGTCGCAGAAACTCAATCCCACTCCCATCCCATTTAGCCATTACGCCACCAAAGAAAACCATCGCATGAATATCATCTTTTGCGTTCTGCAGAAAATACTTATTAATGATTTTCTGCATCTTTATCGGCATATCTCCGCTGCGGATTCCCTGCACCTTAATATCGATGTTCTGCGTGATAAGTTTCGCCCATTCTTCGGCTATAGTGTTCCAGAATCCGATTGTACGCCCGTTACTTTCCTTTACCCACGGCGGCTTTCCATTCTCCAACTGCCCCCACAGCTTAATGGCAGCGTCCATTTCCGGCGAAAGGTACGTTTCCACACCGAAAGCCTTTTCGGCATCCGTTTTAAATAGCATTTTTATCTTCTCCTTAAACCATGCGATTAAACCCATTTATGCCACCCTCAAAATCCAATAATGCAGTACCCGTCCATTAGTCCGTATTCTGGCACATTCCGTAGAACGTATGTAACGGGTCTTAGCGCAACTTCGCCCGTATACCCTTTGTCCGGATCCCATTCTTCAAGAATCATCTCATCACCGACTTGTACGTCATCTTCATCTTTCCGCAGTTCAAACCGTTTATTTTCGGCGCATACTTCTTTGAAATACTGCGGAAGAATTTTCTTTTTAATCTGCTTTATTCCAGATTTCATTTCATTACATTGTTTTGATTCACATAGGTATGGGCACGCCATTCCACGTTCCAAACAGCACAACTCTATATCAAAAAATCCGCAAGTCCAGCATTTCATATTTTGATTATAATATTTTTTGAATAGGCATTCAGAGCTGCTATTTGGCATTTTATCAACAACTATTAACATTTGAATTTCTCCTTTATCCACGAAATTAAGCCCATGTTATACTCACCTTACCACTTGATTGTAAAATACGATTCGTTGTACTGACTGCCAGTGTGTACCTCATATCCCAATTGCCGCATATAGTTAGCTGTTGGGTGACTTATCGTACCGTCTAAAGCTATATTGTTATCTCCATTTCTGATAGCTTCCTCAATCTCATGTTCGATTTTTTTCCAGTTCACGCTCAACGCCGTTATTTCTTACCGCTTCTGTCTTTTCCCTTGCTTCATTTGCTGAAATCATTCAATCACCGCCCCTCTCATATTCTTCCAACTCCTGCACCTGCCGCAGTTGCCCTTTATCGTTCAATTCAATCCACTTAAACAAAAGGCAACTGCATATATAGATATCAAAGCTATCCCATTCATTATTCTTTTTGTTCGTTCATTGCATTTTGTCATTTGGAGCAAATAATTCAACAAAACAATCAAAAGAAAGATTATTGCAAAAATTTTATAAACACTCATTTATATGCTTTTACCCCTTTCGCTCCTTGGTATGGCTTGCGGTGTTCTTTGCCGTGGGTGATGGATTTGTTGAGGCTCATGGTATGGCTCCGGCAACTCGCGCCATGCAATAACATCATCAAAAGGAATGCTGTTTAAATCCAAAAACGCTCTATCCCATGAGTAATATCCAACAGAAACATATCCGTCGCTTTGACATACTAAAATGTTGTTCCGTGTCTCCGGCAATCTATCCTTGCATGGAATCCACCCACCGCCGCAATCCTCCGCTGACCGTTGCATATCTGCCAGCTTTGCGGATAAGGCTTCTATGGTATCGGCGGCTTCTGACAGAATTTTACCACCGTCCAATCCCTCATACATTTCTGCGACTTCCCTTAATTCCTTTATCTGTTCGCTAATGCTCATTCTGTCAATCCTCCCTATGCAATCTATCGTATTCCGTAGAACCAAGCCGAATAATCTCTTTCAGCTTTTCTTCATCCATCAGAATCACATCATCATAGCCTTTTTCTCTCGCCCATATCCTTATCGCTTCAATGCAAGCACATTCTTGCGCATCTGCTACTTTCGCAATAATGCTTTGGGTAATTGTATATGCCCCGGATATATCACATTCTGGCACATATCCGCCAAATTCATAATGCGGCTTCCAATCCTCGTCAAGAGTTTTGACCGTCTGCGGATTCAGTTTTACTTTTGGTATATCTTTTGTGTGCCCTGCGCTATAATTTCCACAGTGCGTAATGATTTTAACGCTGTCCTCTAAATTTTCAGTACAACACCTCGGAAAATCAAATATATTCGTACACGTTTTACACAACGGATTCATTTCCCTATCCTCTCCTTACCACATTGGCAGATGCTTCAAGCACGCCGACAGACTTGGCAATTTCCAACGCAACCGATATTCCATGTGCATAACCTTTGGCCGCATCAAACTGCAACGGATTTTCTTTTTCACAGCGCTCTTTCTCTTTGTCTGCAAGGCATAATTCTGTTTGCAATTTTTCAACAATCTTTCCTATATCATCATAATAAGCAGTTGGAGCATTTCTTATTGCGCCCTTAACGTCCTCAACATTTACAGTTGTAGGGAAATTGTCTATATCCTTATTTTGGCACAATCTCCCATTATGGACAAATAAGGCGTTAAATAATGCCCTTCTGCTAATCAAATCGTTTTCCATATCCTTCCCCTTTCTACCGTATAGCCACTTTAATATTTCCACCTCAACCGCCGCCGCAGGAATGTATAACAGAAATATCGTATCTGGTCGCATTGGTGGTCATTCTCCTTTATAACAGCATCTTCTGGACTTTCCATGTCCCAGGAATACAATCCCATTTCACTCATTACTGATTCGCAATCTTCGTAAAAGTTGATAATTCCTTTATTCAGCATGGTTGTAACAACTCGTATGCCGTCCAGTACGTCATTTTCCGCACCTTTGGCAATGTATTTCCCATGCTTTTTGATTGTTTCGATAAACGAAGCTGCAGACGGGTCAACGATTATAAAAGACACTTTCTTGTCGCCTATCAGTTTACACAATTCCTGATAATGCGTTTCATCATCACGCCTTACCCCAGTTTCTCGGCTGTCATAGTAATATTCGTACTCCATCTGCGCCCGTTTTCCATCAAACGCCCACAGCCCGGCCGCAAACGGGTTGACTGTTCCATAGTCGATAGATACCACCCATTCTTTTGCGCCCTCTATGTGCTTGTCCTTGACGTGCTTGTCCTCGTCAAACATGGAGTAGACAAGCCCCTCTGCCACGCACCACAGCCCTAGGATATACCGCTTAAAGAACACGCCCACATACATTCCCCGGTATCTCGCCTTTATCCGCTCTGACAGGGAAAGATTATCGTCCATCGTGAAATGCAGATATACAAGCCGCTTTTCCTCTGCCTTATCAATCCAATTTACCTTGAACCAGTGCCGGGGGCTGTCCGGGTTACAGTTAAACCAATACTTTGAACCATCTACCGAACAACGCCCGGTTGCCTGATTAACGAATGACTCCGGCATAAGGGCTACTTCATCAAAGAACATTCCAGCCAGTGTGATACCCTGAATCAAGTCCTGGGAGCGTTCATCTTTTCCACCGAATATGTAAAAGTAATTGACTGTGTTCCCCTTGCTTACAATCAGCAAATTGTCGCTTCTCTTGTCTATCACTGTATACTTTCTGCTCGCAAGCATCAGTTTCAGCCAAAATAGGACGTTTCGCCGGAATGAGCCGATTGTCTTCCCGGCCATACCGAAATTCTGCTGATTGAAGCTGTCCATTGCCCACAGAACATAGGAAAGCGACATTGACAGCGTTTTACCACTCCTGATTGCCCCATCTGCTATGATTCCGTCCATGTCCTTGACCGGGCTTGCAGGACACCACCAGGTGAGGACTTTCTTCTGCTTGGTGGAAAATGGCTTAAACTGGAATCCTTGCTTCTGCGCCTTTGCTTTCATGGCAGCAGCACGTTTTGCTATGCCTTTGCGGATATTTTCTATGCGGGTGTTGATGTCGCTCAAACCGTTTCGCTCCAATCTATAGCCTGCCCGCAATCTTCACAAAATTTACTTTTCTTACTTCCCGGAGAAACATAATCTAATTTTCCTTTTTTAATTGCACAATCATACAATTTTTTATCACAGATAGGACAATAATAAATTTTGCTCATCAAAATATTAGTTCCAACTTGTCTTTTGTTTGGTTTCTTTGGTATCTGCCTTTCCCTTGCCTCTTGCAACTCCTGAAAATACTCTTTCTTCGCAATCACATAACCGTTATCCAGTTCTATTGTATTTTCAGAACAAATATATGGTCTTGTTTGCAGGTTTTCAATTACCTTGTGTGCGTCTTTTGTATTCATAATCATTCTTCCTCCACCTCACTTTCCTCCCACACTTCCGCCGCCGTTCCATTCAGAGCGTCCATGAAATTATCCTCTGCTTCTTCCTCCGGCTGGCTGTTCTTGACCTGGCTTTCCAGTTTCAGGAGTTCGATTTCAAGTTTCTGTTTATCCAACTGACGCTTCATTGGGTTGTTGATGAATTTATCTATCACAATCCCCATTGCAGTAGCAATCTCTGACAGCTTCGCTGCTTCTATTTTCTCTGGCTTTTTCAAGGCTTCCATGTAAGCATCTAAAACATCTTTCGCCTTCTCTTTTCTGGATTCCATATAGTCCAAAATTTCAGCGGTGTTCTGTTCTCTTTTTTGTTTGCATTTTTGTGCAATGTTTGCATTTTCATTTACAATCTTTTTTACGGTATTTACAGAAACACCATTCTTTTTTGCAGTAGCGTTATAGCTGCCACACTCCACATAATCAGCAATTATTTCTTTTTTCTGTTTATCTGTCAGCCTGGCAGCCACTTTCTCTCACCTCAATCTGCAAATGCTTTCTCTTCTTCATAATCCGAATCGTCTGGCATTATATTCCCATAAGCCCAATGCCTACGATATCCACAATGCGGGCATTCATAATGCTGCTCTATTACCAGATACCCATCTTTATATTCAATCCCATCCACATCTGCGCCGCACTGCTCACATTTAAAAACCGTGTTCATATCCTCACCTTTGCTTTCTGCTTTGGAGTTAGCTTATCCATTTAACCAATAAAATCCTCCCAAAATTTATCCCAATACTTTTCTTCCTCGGTCTTTGGTCTTTTTAATGATTCAAGATATTCTTCATAATCCTTGTCCAACTCCTCCATTTTCTGTTTAAATTTACGATATGAATTAAACCAATAACGATTTTTCAGTTTTTTAGCAATTCTTTTATTCATTCAACCACCGCCCATACAATCACCGATTTCATTCAATCAACGCAAAATTCTCTTTCAATTCCTCGAACGGCATTTCCAACCATCCAAAATCAGAATCGTCATTTAGGGAATCTAAATGCACATCACCGCCGATAAAACTTATTTCATCATCTCTTTCCCAAATGCTGCCGACTGTCACAAATCCATATTCATTTGGGATTTCAAAACCGTCACCGTCGCACTTTGGCAGACACATTTCTTTTATGCACTTATATCTCATTCTCCCTTACCCCTCTCTAATTCTTTCAATGCGGCTTCGGCAGCTTCTTTGGTAGGAAAAATATTTTTGTTTGGGAGATGAATCCACCGATAATCACACTTGTTATCTGTGTTAATACAATAAATATCAATTCCGCCGCAATATGGGTTTATCTTGCAATCATCAATCTTCAAATGAATTATTTTTGATTTGATTATCGCATAGAATATATTTCCTTTTTTGATTTCACAAGGCAGTTTCAGCAGTCTGTTTTGTTCCTCCAATTTCTTGTATTCTATAAGCTCATCAAATGCTTTTATTATATCGTTTGCCATAATTGGAAGCGTTCCAACATGTAAACTACTTTTTAAATATTTAATACTTTCAATGCTCAATCTCTCCATATTTCCCTTTCCCTCCACAATCCCAACGATTAATCCGCCTGAATGACCTCAAAATCGTCAATATCTTCTATGCCCTCAACGTCCTCTATCTCCATATTGCCTTGCACATCTTCATCAACAATCACATAAGCTGTGCAGGACATTTTTACTTTGACTTTCTTTTTTAATCCCATATTCTCTTACCTTTCCACAACTCCCCCTAAATCCCCCTAATGATATTGTACAGGAGATTTTAGGGGGAGTTGTACCAATTTAATCCTTTCCGTTTCCAGACAATTCATCCATGTATTTATCAACTTTAGAAACATTGATAAGATAGCTTTTTCCAATACGAACAACCGCCCCGGCATCTTCGGCTATCTTCCGCATTGTGTTCCTGCCAACTCCATACCGCATACAGGCAGGCTCAATCTTAATTGTTTTAACTCCCGGTGTTTCTCTTTCAGTCAATTTTCTCACTTCCCTATCCTCCTTAACTCCTTATCAAACAAACTGTAAAAATGGGGTTTACAGCAAATTATCCAAGCGACCATTCCGGCTTCTCTTCCGGCTCAATATCATCATCGCAATCCGATTCCTTGTCCATGATAATATCAACAAATCCACGCTTCAAAGTCATGAGGAACACTTCAAAATTACTCAAATTACGCAAGGAGTTAATGTCAATAGAATCTCCACATCCCCTGAAATTCCAATTTTTCTCGTCTGTGCTTTTGTAAAGTTTAATCTGGCAGTTTAATTCCTCATCCTCTTCGCAAGTAAATTTTACAATGCAGTCATCAAAACTTGACTTAAACCACCCTTTGTCCTCATGTTCCACTTCCATGCTTGCGGTCACATGCTCGTAATATGGCTCTCCGTCCTCGCAACATGCTTCCAAATCATCCGTGTTGACATTCTCTGCAACGTGCTGACAATACCGTTTGAATATGTCTGACAGCTTGATTTCTTTTGTTCCTGGCTCTTTCATCAGTTCTTTAAAGTTTTCCAGTATCTTCTTGTTATCAGCAAGAACTGTTGCATTGACAATTTCCGTCAAAGTTGTGTCCAGTTTTGTGAGATACTGGTTAAAGTCATGACGCTCAATGACCGGGACAATGGTTTCATTCAACTTTTTCTCAATCAGCTTCTTTCCATCTCCGCTCCAAGAAAATACTTCTTTCAGCGCATCGGACACGCCTTTTTCTATGTACTGTTCAACTAATTTTTCCACAGTACCATCATTCAACTTTTCATTTACTGTTTCTGCAATTTTCTGTTCAAATGTTTTCATTTCCCTATCTCCTTCATTTTCTCGTTAAAAATACTAAAAAAATATCTACGAATGCCGTAAAAATCAGTCCTACAGTACGGAATCCGCTCCATTTCTTTCAGCTCCCATTTCACTCTGAGAGCGTCATATGACTTGTTTTGCGTGACGGACAGTAAAATGTACTCTGCAATCGTTTCATTCGCTGTATGAGCCGCCTGTGAAGCGAGAGAGGCATATCTGCCAGACTGTATAAGTTTTTCTAATTCCTCTACCCTTTCATCTGTCAAGCCGTAGTATGCTAATGATTGCCGGGGCGTTCCATGACACTGCGGTTCCTGCATCATGTCGAAAATGCTCATCTGCTCAAAGCCGTTGTAGTCCTCGCAGTATGTAATTTTTTCTTTACATTCCGCACATTTTCCGCATACAGTTACGCATGTCCGGCAAAGGCAGGTGTGGCATTTTCTGCGCATGGTATCACCTCATTACTCACCATTTCTAAACTCTGCTCCAAACATCCTTATGATCGGCTCCCATGTGATGAACTGGCACTTACAGAATGAAAATAACTCTTCGTCTGCTCTATTACGATATTGCTCCATCAGCTCCGTCCACCTGTTGTTATACTCTGCCATATCATGGTTTTTCAGAAACGTCTTGTATATATCCCAAATCGTATTCTGAATATGAGCAATCTTTTTATGCCTTTCCTCTATTTTTTCCTGCATGATAATCTCCTAATTACACACTTTTGTTGAAAGTAACACGTAGTTACACCAATTAGTTACACTGAAAAAGCTAGTATTTATGCGGTGTTTACACTAGTTACACCATTTTGTCACTGTTTTTATAAATTACGATTTATGTATGATATATGTATATTTATATACCTATATACCGATATAAAATTAGTGGTGTAAAAGGTGTAAAAGTGTAACCTCATAGTCAATCAAAGGGTAGCTTCATCTGTTCATCAACCTTGATAAAACCATTATCATCTGTCTCAAATTCTGAATTGTCTGAAACATTTTCCACTTTCACCCAGATGCACCGCACAAGCGTACCATTAATCTTTGTAGGTTTCGTGTTCTTGTCACCGTACTTGTCAATCAGCTTCTTTTTCGCCGCCCACGACAAGAAAGATTTCTTTGAAAATCCTCCTGCCTTGCACAGTTCATCGAAAGCATGATTAAAAAATACCGCAAAATCACCTTTCATAATGCCCCATTTTTCGCAGTTTGTTTCATCATCAAAGCGCATTTCATTCATAGCTACTTTGTCGACTATGTACCGATAGCACCGCTCATTGTCAGACAGCTCATTCCGGTCAATTAAGACCTTTTTCGCTTCATCAATAGAAATATACTGCCCATCCTTAAAAAGCGTGTCTGTGGCGATTTTATCCGCTGTCAGAATAATGGAAAGTGATATGCTCTGCTTCTGCATCTTTTCATCATCAAAGAGTTGCTGCTGAAAGTCTTTCTGAATCTCCCGGACCTGGTCCGCACCCATAGCCTTTATGACTTCCACAAAATCTTTTCCAGCAAAACCATAGTTCTGCTTTAGTGTGTCGGCGGTCTGTTGCGGATCCTCGTACACCTTTTCGCCACACTCAATTTCCAGAATGCGGTTAATTGCGCCGCCCTGATTGACGTAGGAAATCAAAGGACGTTCCCCGTTCGTCAGTATGCAGTTGTTCCAGTGGCTTTCCGTATTGATACCGATATCCCGGTTAGAGCGTGTCTTTCCCTTGCCGGAGCATAAGTTATACACCACGCCCTCAAAGTTTTCCTCAATGCGCCGGTTCTTCTTACTCGTATCATCCAGAATAATAGGAAGATGATTCAGCATATTGGCTTTCGCTTCTAAAGCTACATCCGTTGTTTTAAAATCCCCGATATAGGCGCTCTCTGCCGGATTCGCCCAAACAGATGCCGCTAACATCAAGGTTACAGTCTTTCCGCCCTCCGTTTCTCCCCAAAGGTCAACAAAGAACGGTAACGCTCCTATTTGATGGATAAGCACACTTGCAAAGGAAGCCGCCAACATCAGCTTGATTTCCATTCTGCCGGACTGCCGTAGGCTCTTAACATGCTCATACCATTTATCCCGGTTCCCATGTTCCCCTATGTTCTCAAACAGCTGACGGAACCGGCTGTCCCCGTCAAATGTGATTTCCGTATCGTAGGGCAGAAATTCTTTTTTAATCCACCCCAGCTTAGAACTGGAATACTGCACCGCTATTTGCGATGTATTTCGGTTTTCCACGTCAGACAGATATCTCACCAACAGCTTTGCGTTTTCGCTTGTTACGGCTACGCCACGGCCTGACAGAGCCACTATTTTACTGGCGGAGGTTATCATGGTCTTAGGGATAATAATTTCCTCCCAACGCTCATTACGCTTAAATGCCAGCTTAATCTGCTCCTCGCCCGTTTCAAGGTTCTTTAAGCGTGCTATTGGCAGTATTGGGTGGTAACACGCTATCTGCTCCACCGTTGCCATATTCTGTGCGTATATGCCCGTTTCCTCTGCAATCCATGAACCACAGTACATATTCTCATATGGCCCCTCAAAATCCGTGTAATTGTTCATGCCGGCAGTCTGCTTCTGTTTCTTACGTTGCTTAGTTTCCCTGTCAACTTTTTTATAGGCGTTAAGCATTGTTTCAAACTTCTTTTTTACGCCAAGTTCTGCTGCCCGGTCTTCAAGTGATAAAATCAATCTTGAACGGTGTATCTCATTTTCCTCGTTGAAAATTTCCTCGAATATGTTATCCGCAAGAATTGTTTGTTTGTCCAATTTATTTAATAGTTCCATAACATTCCTCCGGATCGTTTAATATTTCCCATAGATATTCTTGATATTGCAAAGCATTGTAAGTATTCGCCCAAGCATCAGAAAGCGGTTCCAGCCTGTCAAGCCACTTGCGGTATACGTCCATCAGCAGATAGTTCAGCTCCCGTTTCCGCTTTAGCTTTTCCTCTGCTTTCCGCTGCATTTCCCGCTTCTTCTGCGCTTGGTAGATTTTCAGCCTTGCGGAGAAACTATTTTCATAGTCTCCCCCAAGTGCTGCATATGCCTCTTTGAAAGATATTCCGTCCATCAGCATTACAAAAGTGAATATATCCCCGTTTGCGCCGCAGCCAAAGCAATTAAAATCTTTCTTATATATCTTCATGCTCGCTGTCTTTTCCTTGTGAAACGGGCAGCATATAAACCCCGCCCTGTTCGGCTGCGGCAGCCCATACCGTTCAAGAATATCTTTCATGGAATAGAGGTCTTTTATTTCTTCCTTAGTCACTCTTACCAACTCCACCTGAACGTACAATCTCAATACACTCTCCGATTGTTTCATTCGTCATATCGACAACCCAATTATCACAAGGCTTTCCAGTGTCCATATCAACATTCGGGTCAATCTTTTCACAAAGCATATCTAAAACCCGATTTAAGTCATAAGCTGTTCGCTGTTCATTGATAAATTTTTTAAGGTCATCAAAAGATATATGTTCCGCTCCGGCTTCTTCTAATGCTGTCATAAAACCAACAAAAGAATCTGCGTCTATCAATCTCATTATCCGGCACCCCCATTCGCCAAAATTTCAATAATTTTCTGCCCTGTTTCTTCCTTTTGGCAGAAAACAAAGTCAACATTATACCTGTCACGAATCGTACACAGTGACTTATAAAGCTGATTCCCGTCAACTGCCTTAGCTGATATTACGTCCTTCACACGCTTTCCGTTGACAGTCTTCCACCGTATCTGATACTTGCGTGGGTTCTGCCAAAAGTACACATCTTCAAGGCTCTTTATATCTGCCCCATGCTCGCAGAGGATAACCAATTTTATCCCCTGCTCCTTTGCACGAAGCAATTCAGCCTTAAAGCGTTCGTGTTGCTGGCAGACATTACCGCATATCTCCTGCAAGTCCTTTTTGCGGTCAATTACCAGTCTCGGATTGTCCAAAGACTGATAATCTCCCACATACATTTTTGAGCGGAAATACTGCACTCCAAGCGTGTCAAACTGCCCTTTTATGCGCTCCCATTCTTTGGCATGTTCGCGTGTGTCCACTTGTATCTGCATAAAATCACCTTAATCTTTTTCCACAAATTCTTCGCAACTATCTCTGTATTCTGTTGGAAGTGAGTAGTTTTCACTTTCTTCGCATTTGCAGATAAATTCTCTTTCCGACCTGTCATATTTGCTAAATTCGCAATTTCCGCAACATTTACTCATAAAATTTTCCCTCCTAGTTAAACGGTAATTCTTCGTCAATACCGTCCGGAATATTCATAAACCCATCATCTCCCGGCGTTCCATAGTTTGGCATACCGCCGCCCTGCTTGTACTCCTTATACGCCTTTGTTTCACTCATATCCGGCACAGCGGCATCTGCAACCTTATCAAGCGATACAAACCACCGCAGGACACGCTTTTTCTTTTCTTCGCCGTTGTAGTAGTCCATCTGCTCCCCGAACACACCGCCAATTTTCTTGCCCTTGAAGCACTGGCAGAACTTATCACCCCACTGTACCTGAAAACCTGCGTTAGAGTGTTCCACGCACGTTGTAAAGGTCTTAAAATTGCGGGTACATTTCCCCTCTGCATCCTCTGTCAGTATGTACTGCGTTGCCTGGTTAGGCCACTTCTTGTCCGGCCTGATGTCGTTCTGAAACTGCTCCATAAAGTATCCTGGCTGCTTATCGTCCTCCGCAAAGTCAAACAGCACAACAATCATATCCTTGCCAGTCTTTGACTTTGTTTCGTTGACCTGCTTGATTACCAGCTTATGCCCTCCAAGTTCCACGGGGATAAATTCTCCCCCGGCCTGCGTTTCGTCATAATTATTAGGCTTCTGCATATCCTACCTCCATGTGGGTTCTTTCTTCTTTTCTATGTTTTTATCTCCGTATTTCAGTTCTACCGCCTTTACTTCCCCGGAATCATCTGTATGTACTTTCATATCCACAAGACTTAACTCCTGCAATACTTCCTGCAAAGGCTTACTGTAAAGTTCTCCTAACTTCATTTTCCCTTAATCCTCCTTGTAATAATCCCTGATTGCCTTTTCCACTAAAAGCAAATCATTGTCGATTGTCAGCGTTTCAAACATTCCAATGGGGGACTTGCTCACAGCCCCGTCTGATGCCTGTGTCACAAATAAATGCTTGCCGGATTCCTCAATGCACCGCAGGACAATTGTAAACATGCCCTCAAGACACACCTTTTCGTCAATCAGCTTGCCGATGGTCTTAGGCTTCACGTCCCCAAAGTCGTTCTTGTCCTCGTGCATCATCACATAGACAATCTTATCTGCCGGAAGCTGATTTGTGATACAGTTAATGAGATTCCAAAAGCTATCCCCGATTTTGTTATAAAGGGTAAATACTCCATTGCCATTCCCGGCGTTTGAGTGTCCACGCATAAACATATTCGTAATAAGATACCCGGCATCATCAATGACAATATTGTGCGCTTTAGAGCCTCCCAAACATTTTAATACTGTCTCATAATCGTCCGTCTTCCAGCCGTCTACCTTGCCCTTGAACGGTAACGGCTTATTTATCACTCTGATAAGATTCCAGTCAGGATTGCCCGAACAGTTCCGCAGGCTTGTGCTTTTGCCGGAACCCGATTTCCCAATAATCAATACTGGTGTCGCCATATTTCTATAATCCTCCAATCTCCTAATTCAGCAGGACAGCTTTAAACTGCCCTGTATATCCTTTCTTACAGCTCAATCACAGTCAGTTCCTTGCTGTCCGTGGTTCTGGTAGAGATGAACTGCAACCCTTTTTCCTTACACTTGCTGTACAGCCGCTCACGCATTTCTGTAGACAACTTTTCCACTCCATCAATAAGGATAATCTGCAAGCCTGCCGGGTTCTGGATTGCCACATCAATACACAAATCCAGCTTCTCACCCTCTGACAGATTGCTCACCGGCAACCCATTGATAAGCGGAATACCATCCTTGACAGACAATCCCTCAATCGGAATCGTGGCTTTCTCCAAAATCTCACCGGGAAGATTCCGGGCTTTCTCAATCTTCTCCGTGTAGGAAGTTGATTTTGCCATGAGACTCTCAATATCCTCCTGCAAAGACAGCATCCGGCGCCACTCGTTGATATGAGACTTCATCTTCTCGGTATCTTCTGCCTTTTTCAGCAGCGCATCAACCGGCTGCAGCTCCATATCAACATACTCTGAATATGACATTACCGTTGCTTCATGCTTTGCTACGCTCTCCCGGTATTCGCTCTGAATGACCTTTTCCCGGTCTGCTCTAACAGAAGATAAGCCGGATTTCTCTTTTTCAAGGGAATTAATCTGCTCTTTCAGTGTGGCAAGCTGCGTCTCAATGTTCCGCTCCTTTGCTGCCATTTCGCTGTTCAGGGCAGACAAGGCAATATCTCTGTCGGCTTCAATCGCCCGGAGTTTGTTCTCATATCCGTCTTTCAGCCGCTTTGCTTTCTCAATTTGTTCATTGGATTTGCGGATTTTCTCAATCTGCGTGTACAGCTCCCCAACATTCACATTTTCCCACTGGTTGCCATCATAATCCTGCGGCAATGCTGCCTTGATGTCATTTACAACGGATTTCTTAGACTTTATGTCCCGGTTCACGTCCTGACGACTGCGAAAATATGTACCGTTCTCTGCCTGAATGTCATTCAAAACGGCCAGAATGTTCTGCTCATAATTCACATCTGCCGGAATCTCCCCGAACCATTCCCGGATTGTCTCCATGTTCCACGGAAAATCAATCATATTAAGGATTGTGGCGTTCTGCTCTTTCTTCCCCATGCGCATAAACTCCATAGGCTGCAGTTGCAGGGGAGTAATGATGTCACGCAGGAATGCCTCCGGACTGGGAACGATATTCCCATTCTGTTTGACGGACTTGTAATCCGTCTGTGTTGTCCGGGATTTCCGGTTGATGCTCAATCCGGTATCTGTTTCAATGATAATTTCCCCCTCCGTCTCGCCGTTGCGCACAATGTAGTCCCGGTCTGATTTGTTGGTCAGCGCATACTTGATAGCATCAATGACAGACGTTTTCCCGGTTCCGTTCTCGCCAATCAGCTCCACGCTGCGGCTGTCCAATTCCTGCTCTGTAATTCCAAAAAGATTCTTGATAATGATTTTTGATACTTTCATTCTTCCCTATCCTCCTATGATTTTTATAATTCCTCTCCAACCGTCACAAACGGCAGTCCGCATATCTATTCAGTTCACCGAATAGACAAATGCTCCCCACGCTCTTTCAGTGCCGCAAAAGGCAGTTCCGCACCGTTTTTAAGTGCTTCACGGATTTTCATGTTGTCAGGCTCCTTCCTGCAGTATTCATCCGGGATTTCCACGTCCGGCACAATCTCCATAGGCTGTAATCCACCGTTTTTCTGGATGCCAAAACTGAATAAGTCCGTCTTGAACTTCACCTTGCCAGTGACTTTCATGCTATCGTAAAGGTGCTGCTTCAGCATCTTGCTCCGGTTATTGAGGGAATCCCGTCTTGCGGTCATGCGCTGAATTTCAGCGTCATACTTCCCGGCTTCTGCCGCCAGTTCTTTCAGCACCCTTGCATACCCATCAGCCTTAATCTCAAACTCTCCCTCAATCCCCTCCAGGGTATCCGCAAAAGCCTGCGGGTCAATACTTTCTTCTTCCTCCAACATCTCCAACAGGCGAAGGTAATCGCCTGTAATCTCATACAATGTACTCATTTTCCCTATCCTCTCTTTCTGCCTCCTCGTAGGCTTGTCTTTCTCTTTTTAAACGTTCCTTATCTGGTGTCATAGATTCATTCCAATCCCACGCTTCATCAACCACCATTTGATTTTCAATCGGATAAACCATCGTCAATCTCCTTATAATCCTCGCAAGCTGGACTCCACTCACGCTGTCCACAGTCAAAATCGCTGAAAGTCTTAGGGGTTATGCGAATAAAACTTTTGCTACAGGAGCCATCTATGCAATACGCACAATCTTCAACTTCACACATAATTGTCGTAATAACCACTTGCGTTTTCCTCCTTTTGTGTTATAATAAGCACAGATATGTTTTTACCAATGCAGCCTCAGCCAAGGAATTGTTTCCTCTGGGGCTGTTTTTCTTCCTCATACTCGCCAGAATCCTTACAGTTGAGAAGATGCAGCACTCTCTTGTATCTGTCCAAACTCTTTCCACTGGAAAGAATCTTTAAAACTTCATTCTCCATACCCTACCTCACTGTATACCTTTCCAACTGTTTCCCGAGCTTTTCTGTGTCGAAGTATATCTTTCTACCACCCGGACGCCTAAATGCGCATTTCTGCCCTTCTGCGTGCGCTATGCATTCAAGCGTATACCGTGGAAGTCCGCACTCCCTAACCAACTCCGTAATACTCATGGTTTTTCGCGGAAACTGCATAACTCCACCTCCTTTACAACAACGCCCTTCCTGCTGTCTAGCAGGGGTATGACGCTGCCTAACGCAATGTTGTCGGACTTTAAAGACTTTAGTGGTCTTGTGTTTAAAATGTCTGTTGCCTGCTTTAACTGCTGTCCTGTCACCTTTCTCACCTCCTTCCGAAATCAACAGCATTCATACAGAATTTTGCGCTGTGCAACAACTTTTGTAAAAAAAATAAACAGCAAACTCCTCTGGCTTTATACATAATAAATTCGAAAGCTTTTCAGCTTCATTTAGATCCATAGGACGAACATTGTTTATCTTTTGATTAACTGTAGGCTGTGCAAGTCCCAAAGAAACAGCAACGTCTTTTTGAGTTATCTGCAACTCTGCCATTCTGCCCTTTATTTTGTTTGTGTTAATCAATGCAATCCCTCCTTTCGTGTGTCTTAATAGTAGCACTATGCAACAAATATGTCAATAGCTCTATGCAACTTTTTTTAATTATTTTTGTTTTTACTATTGCGTTGTGCAATAACTTGTATTATAATGTTGTCCATAAAGAGGTGATTAAGTTATGACAAATGCTGAAATAGGCAACAGAATCAAATATGCCAGAGATTTAAGAAATGCCACTTTAGATGATATAGCCAAAAAAGTAGGCGTTACAAAATCAACGATACAGAGATACGAAGCCGGAAAAATTACTACTATAAAACTTCCCGTTGTTGAAGCAATAGCAGTAGCATTAAACGTAAATCCAGCATGGGTAGTTGGGAAATCTGATATAATAGAACTCCCAGCACAAAAAACGCTTAAAATAATTGAATATTATGAATTACTTAACAATACTGGAAAGTGCGAAGCAACTAAGCGAGTTAAAGAGCTAACAGAGCTTTCACAATACACTAATTCCTTAAATG
>ERZ808035.620-NODE-620-length-28161-cov-3.990350_pt1 | contig 28161 bp, 20 predicted proteins | sample MGYA00380189_ERZ808035 | MGnify/ENA primary metagenome ERZ808035 (study PRJEB31490, sample SAMN06133407) | mouse gut metagenome | isolation source: M5_1 | host: mice | place: China: Chengdu | collected 2015-05 ...
GTGCCGTCGCGGACGTCCACGACCTTGTTGGCCACGGCGCGCACGAGGTGCTCGTCATGGCTGATGAGCACGATGGTGCCGTCGAACTCCTTGAGGGCCTGCTCGAGCACGTCCACGGAGTCGATGTCCAGGTGGTTGGTGGGCTCGTCGAGGCAGAGGAGCGGGTCGGGCGACACGAGCATCTTGGCGAGGGCCAGGCGCGCCCGCTCGCCGCCGGAGAGCATGGAGACGCGCTTCTCGACGTCGTCGCCGTGGAACAGGAACGCCCCCAGGAGCTGGCGCTCCTGCGACGTGGTCCAGCCGGGGGCGGCGGCGTCCATCTCCTGCATGACGGTGTTGGCGGCCGTGAGCTCCTCGAGCTGGTGCTGGGCGTAGTAGGCGAGCTCGACGTTCTTGCCGAGCGAGACCGAGCCCGCGTCCGGCTGCAGGTGGCCGCAGATGAGCTTCATGAGCGTGGACTTGCCGGCGCCGTTGGGGCCCACGAGGGCCACGTGGTCGCCGCGGTAGAGCGTGAGGTCGGCGTCCTCGTAGACCACGTTGTCGTCGAAGGCCTTGCGCACGTGGTCGACCTTGACGACCTCGTCGCCGGTACGCGGCGGCTCGGGGAAGCGGAAGTGCACCTTCTTGGACTGCTCGGGGAGCACCACGAGCTCGCTCTTGATCTTCTCGATGCGGGCCATGCGCTCCTGGGCGGCCTTGGCCTTGGTGGGCTTGTAGCGGAACTTGTCCACGAAGACCTGCATGTGGGCAATCTCGCGCTCCTGGGCGGCGCGCTTGGCGCGGAGCTGCTCGAGGTTGGCCTCGCGCTGGCGCAGGTAGTCGGAGTAGTTTCCGGTGTAGGTGCGCAGGGAGCGGTTCTCGAGGGCGGCCACGTGGTCCACGCAGGCGTCCATGAACGAGCGGTCGTGGGAGACGATGAGGACGACGCCGTCGTAGCTGGAGAGGAACCCCTCGAACCACTGGACGCTCTCGAGGTCGAGATGGTTGGTGGGCTCGTCGAGCAGCAGGACGTCGGGGTGGCGCAGCAGCAGTTTGGCGAGGCTGATGCGCATCTGCCAGCCGCCGGAGAACTCGAAGGCCGGCTTGTCGAGGTCCTCCACGGGGAAGCCGAGGCCGCACAGGATCTGACGGGCGCGGCTCTCGAGCTCGTAGCCGCCGGCCGCCTCGAAGCGGTCGCGGGCGCGTCCGTACTCCTCCATGGCGGCGTCGAGGGCGGCGGGGTCCTTCTCGGTGGCCATGACCTGCTCGAGCTCTGAGATGCGCTCGCCCAGGTGCGTGATCTCGGTGGCGGAGGCCATGACCTCCTCGAGGGCCGAGCCGTCGCCGGCGAGCTCCGCCTCCTGCTCGAGGTAGCCGATGGTGGCGCCCCGGGCGAGGGTCACGGAGCCCTCGTCGGGCGACTCGAGGCCCATGACGATCTTGAGCAGCGTGGTCTTGCCGGCGCCGTTGGGGCCCACGAGGGCCCACGACTCGCCGGCGTTGAGCTGGATGGTGGCGCCCGAGTAGAGGACCTGGGGGCCGAAGGACTTTGCGACCTTGTCGATGAGGAGGATCACGTGGCTTGTTCCTAGTCTTGCGTGAGGTGGATGGCGAAGCCCGCGACGGGCTCCTTGAAGTAGACGAGCTTGGTGGAGCCGTCGGGCAGCAGGGCGCGGGAGGACTCGTCGACCTCGAAGCCGCGGTCGGCGAACCAGGCCTCGGCGGCCGGGATGTCGTCCACGTGGAAGCCGATGTGCCCGTGCTCGCCGCGGCCGCAGCCGCGCATGGTCTCCACGAGCGTTCCGCTGAACAGCGACACCGGGGTGTCGGTGCGGGGCAGACCCATGAGGCGGGAGAAGGCCTCCGCGATGGCGGCGGCCTCGGCGTCGTCCGCGGCGTTGACGCCCACGTGGGCGATGCGGAGGCCGAAGAGCTCGACCGGGTCCTCGCTGGCTCGTTGCATGGGTTCGTCCCTTCACCGTGTGCAGACAGTACCGTCAAGTATAGGCCAGCGCCCGGCGGGGCTGGCGCCCCCGGCCGGAAACGCGGCGGAACCGCGCAGAGGGCACGGAGCGAGCAGAGGGCGCACGGGACGAGCACGATCGCGATTTCCCCTCATCACACTGCCGAAAATGCGGACAAATCCGGATTTCTCCTCAGTCGGCACGGTCCAAGTGAGGCACAAACCCGATTTCCCCTCATAAAGTGAGGGGAAATCGGGATTGCCCTCATCCGCACACCGATGCCGGAGGCACGACGCGGCGCCCGCAGCTCACCAGAACGCGTGGGGGCCGAGAAGGGCGCCCCTCAACATCCTCCGACACACGGCCGTCCTCTCGTCCCAGCTCGGTGTCATGCCGAGCCTCCCAGCCACGCGCCGCCACGCGAGCTCGCAGGCGGTCTCGTCGCTCACGAGCTGCCAGGTCCATGGGACGACCTCGATGCCGAGCAGGTCACACGCCTCCTGTCGCCTCTTGTCGCGCAGCTGTCTGTCGCGGCCGTCGTGGAACGCCGTGCTGTCGTACTCGATACCGAACCCGGCCTCCGGCCAGAACAGGTCCACGAAGAGGGCCTGCTGCCCACCGAGGATACGCCGCCCCTCGACCCCGAGCTCAACCCGGTGGTTGAGTTCCGGCGCAGGAAGGCCCATGCCGCCGTCGCCGGGCGCGGCGGCCGCCAGGACGGCCAGCGTCGTCTCCATAGGCGACATGACAGGCCCCGCGATGGCGGCCGCGGACCGGAGTGCCGCCGCACCGGTCACGTTGCCGGGCAGGTCGGAGGCGAAGCGTCTGAGACGACCCACGTCCAATTTGCTCGGCACGCCGAGCCGCGTGGGCGGGTCGAGCTGGGGACGCACCTCGTAGGTGCCGCACAGGCAGCAGGCCACGGCCGCGAGGAGCGGGACCGGCAGGTCCTTGGCCCGCAGCAGCAGGTAGAGCTCGGGTGCCGCCACATAGAGGCCGTCTGCACCGACGACCCGTAGGAGCGGGGCCTCCTCGAGGTTTCTCGGCACCGTACGGGCCCGCGCCCCGGCAGGGGGACGATGGCCGGACCCCTCCCGGCACAGCAGTGGGACGGGGATCCCGTCGCCTTCAGGGATGCCGCCGAGGACGCGCGCCAAGGGCGCCTGCTCCCGGAACCACGGCAGCTCCCGCACGGCGGCCACCTGCGCAGCCGTGCGCGTCGCCTCCCGCAGTACGCGGTCCGCCTCATCCTTCGGGATCCGTTGCAGCGGGGCTCGTGAGGCGTATGTGATCCAAGCACCCAGGTCGCAGAGGATCGTGCTCATGGGAGGACCGTAGCAGACGGGTCTGACGCGCTCCTGACCGGAACCTTGCGGGTTCCCGACCGATACTCAGCCGTCGAGGAGGACCACCAGGCAGCAGCCCGCGTGGCACTCCACCTCTCCCCCGTCGGCGGCCTCCACCACGTTGGAGACGCCGAGGTCGTCCAAGGCGTCCATGCGCCTATGGTCCAGCGGCCAGTGCAGGCCGCGCTCGGAGATGCACGTGCCGTCGGCCAGGGGCACGGCGGAGACCGTGCGGCCAGGGCCCTCCACGCGCACCGAGCGCAGCCCCTCCGGGGAGAGGACCCAGCCCCGCCAGCCGTCGCCCACGAGGCGCACCGGGTGCCCGCTGTGCCGCCGCGCCACGCCCAGGGCGCCGAGGGCGTGGTCGACGCGGCCGCCGGTGGCGCAGAGCAGCGTGAACGCGGGGCTCGCCCCACGGCCGGCCGCCACGGCCTCCCCTAAGGCGAACGCGGCCTCGAGGTCGGTCATGGCCTTCTCGCACGGGAGGGCCACGCGCTCGGGCACCGCGGAGGACACCCACTCGAGCACCTCGGCGCCGGCGGAGTCGCCGTCCCCCACGAAGGCGTCCGGGACCACGCCGGCGTCCCGGCACCAGGCCGCGCCGCGGTCGGCCGCCACCACGTAGTCCGCCTCGGCGCAGCACGCCGCGAGGAGCCCCGGCGAGCAGGGCTCGGGCGAGCCGGCAACCACGGCGACGGGGAGCGTCCCTCCCTCCCGTGCGAAGTCGCGGCCGCCCACTACAGAGCCTCCAGAACCGCTTCGAGGGTGACGCCCACCCAGCCGTCGGGAAGCGCGACGTCGGCAACGGCCTCCATGTCCCCGAGCCCGTGGCGGCTGGAGGGCCAGGTGAGGCCGAGCGTGGGGAAGCCGGCCTCGTGGGCCACGGTCACGGCATGGAGGGAGTCGTCCACCACGAGCACCTGCGGGGGGGCGGAGCCCAAAGTCGGCGGCGGCGGCGAGCCACATGCCGGGCTCGCTCTTGCTGGGGTAGCCCATGGACACGGAGTAGACCCGGTCGAAGAAGCCGAGAAGCCCGTTGGCCTCGAGCCCGCACTCCACCTCTGGCAGCTCGGAGCAGCTGGCGACGGCCATGGGCAGGCCGGCGTCACGCACCTGCCCCAGGAAGTCCCGGGCGCCGGGGACGGCCGCGACGTCGTTGGCGTAGTGCCAGTGGGCCCTCTCCATGACCTGGGCCTTGATCTGCGCCGGGTCCACGTCCAGGCCGTTCTCCCTCACGAACAGTGCCAGACCCTCATCGGCACCCATGGTCTCGGCGCGTGCCTGGTGCGCCTGCGCGGCCTTCTCGCCGGCGAAGGCGGAGAGGACCTCGGGCAGCACCGAGCGCCACATCCCCATGGAGTCGAGCAGTGTGTCGTCGCAGTCCAAGACTATGGCCTTGATGTCCACGGGCAACCTTCCTCGTCGAAGCGGTCCATCAGACTCTAGCGCACGGGCGTCGCAGTGTTTATGGAGGGGACAGCCGAGGGGTACAGTTATGCGTCGCACAGCATCGACGAAAGGAACGCCATGGCCCGCTACGACTACCGCTGCACCGAGTGCGGAACCGTCTTCGAGGTGGAGCACCCCATGGGCGAGCGCCCCGAGGTGGCCTGCCCCGCCTGCGGCGCACCCTGCGAGCGCGTCTTCGAGGCGAGCGCCATCACCTTCACCGGCTCCGGCTTCTACAACACCGACAGCCGCGACTCCGCGGGCTCGCAGCCCCATTCCACGTCGTGCGCCGGGTGCTCCGGCGGCGACTGCTCCGGCTGCCACTAGGCGGCCTCGGCACCCGGCCGGGACCGTACCGCAGCCCCCTACCCCCTCCGGACGAGCCGGGCGGCGAAGTGCCCGTCGGGGCCGTCGGCGGCGGGCACGCTCGCGAAGTCGCCGGACGGGAGCACCCACCGGCGCACCATGCCCTGGAACGGCACCGGTGCCGCGGCCACGCCGGGCGCGCGCCCGCAGTCCTCGCGGCGGAAGCAGCGGCCGGCGGGGCTGTCCAGGAAACGGTCGACGACGGCCGAGTCCTCCACATCGAGAACCGAGCACGTGGCGTAGACGAGGGTCCCGCCGGGGGCCACGCGCCTCGACGCCGCCTCGAGGATGCGGCCCTGGAGGACCGGCAGGCCGTCGGGGTTGTCGGCGTCGAGCACATGGGGGTCCAGCGTCCAGGGGATCTCGGGGTGGCGGCGCATGGTTCCCGTGCCCGAGCAGGGCACGTCGCAGAAGACGGTGTCGAAGGAGCGGTCGAGCTCGTAGGGCAGGCCCGGGCCGTCGAGCAGGCGGGCGTCCCAGGCCATGGAGGTGACGGACGCCTCCCAGCCGTGGCTCACGCGCTCGCGGGCCAGCTCCACCTTGGACTCCGAGAGGTCCACCGCCACCACCTTGGCCGGACCGCCCAAGGACGCCGCCGCGTTCTCCAGGAGGATGGTCTTGGTGGCACGCCCCTGCCCCACCTCGAGCAGCGCGGTACCGGGCGCGGGCGCGCCGATGCGGCTCACCATCTGGGAGCCGAAGTCGCTCACCACGACATCAACCGAGCCCACGAGGCCGCTCCTGGCCAGGGCGGCGGGCTTCTCGAGCAGGAACGAGCCCGGCAGCGCCACGGGCACCGGCGCCGTGCCGCTCTCGCGCAGGCGCGTGAAGGCCTGGGCGGCGTCGCACACGCCGGTGTTCGCGGCCACCCACGCGGGGGCCGGCTCCAGCTGGGCCAAGGCCATGGCGGCGGCCTGGGGCGCGGGCAGCGAGGCGCACAGGCGCCCGGCGAGCCAGGTGGGCATGCCGGCCACAAGGGCGACGTCCGAGACCGAGACGGGCACGGTCCCCGCGAGGGCCGACTCCACCCGGGCGCGGGCGCCCCGCACACGGGGGCGGTCGCAGGAGACCACCTTGCGGAGCACGGCGTTGGCCAGGCCCGACGCGCGCCTCGCCACGGTGCGCACGAGCTCCACGCCCTGGGAGACGGAGACCTCGGGCGAGGTCTCGAGGTACATGACCTCGAAGCATGCGATGCGCAGGGCGTCGCGCACACGGGGCTCAAGGTCGCGGGGGCGTCTCAGGTGGCTGTCGAGCACGGCGTCGAGCGTGCCGCGGCAGGCCGTGGACCCCAGCACCAGGCGGGAGGCCAGGCCGCGGGCCTTGAGGGAGAGCCGAGCCATCTCGGGCGCGGCGCGCAGGAGCTCTCGGGCGTAGGCGTCGCGGCGGCGGGCGCGCGACACCACGGCGAGGGCAACGGTGCGGGAGGGCGAGACCTCGGCCATCAGATACGCTCCCAGCGGCAGTCCGGGTCGTCGTGCAGGCCGCGGGCCCACTCGCCGGCCGCCATGGCGCGCTTGCCGTCGGGTTTCACCTCGAGCAGCTCCACGACGCCGTCGGAGCAGCCCAGCGCCACGCGGCCACGCTCGATGCGCAGGTGCCCGGGGCGGGCGCCGAGGCCGGCCACCGTGCGGGCGGCGAGCACGCGCATGCCGCGGCCGCCGGCCTTGAGGCGGGCCGGGGCGGCGTCGCTGGAGGCCAGGACGCGGCGGACGTTGGCCACGGCGGTGTCGTCGGGGTCCAGGCGCATCTCGGCCTTCTCCACCTTGGGGGCGAAGGTCACGAGGGCCTCGTCCTGAGGCGTCCAGACGGCCTCGCCGGCCTCGATGGCCACGAGGGCCCGCACGAGGAGGCGGGCGCCCAGATGGGCGAGCTCGTCGGTCACCTGGGCGCTGTTCTTGCCGTCGATGGGCACTGAGCCGGTGAGGCAGAAGTCGCCGGCGTCGAGCTCCTTGACCACGCGCATGATCGAGACGCCGGCCGTGCGGTCGCCGGCGAGGATGGCACGCTGGATGGGGGCGGCGCCGCGCCAGCGCGGCAGCAGCGAGGCGTGCACGTTCACGCAGCCGAGGGGCGCGAGGTCGATGACGCTCTGGGGCAGGATGCAGCCGAAGGCGGCCACGCAGACGATGTCGGGCTCGAGGCCGCGGAGCCAGGCCTTGGTCTCGTCGTCCATGCGGGCGGCCTCGCGCACGGGGAGGCCGAGGCGCGCGGCGCACGCCTTGACGGGAGAGGGCTCGAGGGCCTTGCCGCGGCCGCGCACGGCGTCGGGGCGCGTGACAACGCCCACGACGTCGAAGGTGGCGTCGAGCGCCTCGAGGGAGGGCACGGCGAAGTCAGGCGTGCCCATGAAGACGACGCGCATGGCCGCCCCCTACTCGGTCTCGCCGGGGCGGACGCCCTCGGCTATGGCCTGGCGGACGCGGGTGGCCGCGCGGGCGCGCGCGATGGGGCCCAGGTGGTCGAGCATCACGGTGCCGTGCAGGTGGTCGATCTCGTGCTGGAGGCAGCGGGCCAGCAGCGTGCCGTCGGCCTCGTAGCGCATGAGCTCGCCGTCGAGGTTCTGGGCGTGCACCACCACGTGGCGCGGACGCTCCACGTCCACGGTGACGCCGGGGAACGACAGGCAGCCCTCGGAGCCGGTGAAGGTCTCCTCGGACTGCTCCACGATCACGGGGTTGATGAGCACGTAGGGGTTCTTCTTGGTGCCGTCGCCGTAGTCGCAGTCGATGACCACCATGGCCACCGACTCGCCCACCTGCGGGGCGGCGAGGCCGCAGCCCTCGGCGGCGTACATGTCGTCGATCATGCGCCCGGCGAGGGCGCGCACCTCGTCGTCGATGGTCTGGATGGGGCTGGCCTCGCGGGTGAGCACGGGGTCGCCCATGAGGACGATGTCGTCGAGCATCTCGTCTATATCGGCCATGGGTCTCCTCACGGTAGGTTTTCCACCATGCATTCTACCCGGACGCAGGGGGCGCGAGCCGGGAGCTGCAGCGATGTGTGCGCGGATGCGGCGGCGGCAGGCCGTTGGGGGGCGAGCTTGGCGGCTTGCCGCACGGGCTGGGGGAGGGAGACCGGGATGTGCCCCCGTTCGACGGAGCGACGTGAGGTGGAATCCCGATTTTCCCTCGCTTAACGACGTGGAACGAGGAGCGATCGGGATTTCCCCTCACTTTGCGGCGGAAAACGAGGGGAGATCTGGATTTGTCCTCACTTTGAAGGCAGACGGTGCGGGCAGATCGCGATTTCCCCTCACTTGGCAGCGAGAAACGAGGGGGAATCGCAGTTGTTCCCCATCGGGATGTCGTTCGGTGCGGAGTGGGCGGCGGCGCTCCGCGCTTTCAAGCCGAGCGATGCGGAGCGGCCCGGGCTGCTCCGCACCCTCAAGCCGAAAAGCGCGGAGCAGGCGGGGCTGCTCCGCAATTTGGAGCGATCCCGCGCGGAGTGGGCGGCGGCGCTCCGCACCCACAGGCAGAATCGTGCGGAGTGGGCAGGGCTGCTCCGCGGTTGAGGTAGGCGTAGTGCGGAGTCACCGCCCCCACTCCGCGCAAGAAGCGGCCGGCGTGCGGAGCGGGAAACGCCACTCCGCACGCCGGCCCCGTTCGCGCAGACCGGGCTAGATGCGCTCGAAGACCATGGTGGCCTGGATGCGGTCGCCGCCGCCGAGACCCACGCTGCCGCTGGTGGAGGTTGAGATAGTGTGCAGGCGGTAACCCTTGGCCACCTGCTCGTTGATGACGTTCTCCAGCTCAACAAGGTTGCCGGAACCGGTACCGAGGAACTTCTCCTTGAGGGTGACCTGCATAACGACGTAGGGACGGTCGCTGCCCGAGGCCACCGAATATGAGGACTCCTTCTTCGCGTTCTCAAAGAAACCCATTGCATCCTCCTCTTTTTGAAGCCTTATGTGAAGAGAAGTATACAGCTTTTATTCAGATACCTGTGGTGAGAGCAATTGCTCGTCATGCCGTGAGCAGTCCCTGGTAGAACGCGCTCGGGAACAGGAATGTGCGTTCCTTGCCGTCGAGGAAGACAACTACCTTGCCGCGCTCCCGATCCACCGTGAGCACCTCTCCGTAGCCGAAGGCCTTGTGGAACACCGTGTCACCCGGCTCGAGCGCGTCGAGCGCGGCCTCGTTCACCTGGGGCGCCGCGGGAGCCTGCCCGACCTCCGTCGGCCAGCCCTTGAGCCACCAGGCAGGGCGATGCCCCGTCGCCTTGGACCCGCGCGCCGAGAAGGTGAACTCCGCTCCCCTGTCCGCCAAACCCTGCATGCGGGGGCGCAGCTCGGAACCGCCCGTCACCCAGAGGTTGCCGCCCTTGTCCCGGTGGTCGACGAAGGCGACCGCGTCTGCGGAGAGCTCTTCGGTGACCCAGTCGCTGCGCACGGCCACGGTCTCCCCCACCGTGGCGACGACCACGTCGCCGGCCGCAACCGGTGCCGGGGACCTGCCACCGCCGCCGGACTGCCGGCCGCTCGGCGTGACCATGGACTCCTCCTGGGCCGCCCTCAGGTAGTCGAGCTCGGACAGCGACGTGTCGAAGAGGCCCACGCGCTCGCCGGCATGCCGGTTCACGCCGGCATACTCGAGGCTCGCGTCCTCGTAGCGCCGGAACTTGTAGATGGCGTCGTTCATGAGGGCGTCGTTGAAGACGCCGAGCGAGACGAGCAGCTCGAAATCGTCCACCGTCAACCCGCACACCTTCTGGAACAGACCGGGCTCGAAGCGCCTGATGACGTCCTTGAGCGTCTGCTCGCGGTAGTCCGTGAGGTACATGAAGACGGGGATCCTCGTGGCGAACTTGATGAGCTTCTCCTGCACGAGCCTGCGCTTGCTCCGGACCTCCTTCTCCTCCTGGGTGAGCTGCTTCTTCTCCTTGGGGGTGAGGTCGCCCTCGCTGTCGCGCTTCGCCTTCTTGACGGCCTCGCTCTTGTTGACGATGGTCTCGAGCACATGGTCGCCCAGGGCGCGAAAGCCCTCGATGCCCATGATGGCGTCCATGGCCCGCTCGTCGTCGATGATGCGCTGAAGCGTGGCGTTGTCCACGTTGACGAGCAGGGCGCTCTCCCACCGGCGGGCCAACAGGGTGGCCGAGGTGCCAGCCATGGCCATGTCGAGAATCTCGGCCGCGCTCACCTCCCGCATGGTCGAGCCGTCGTAGGCGAGCACAGGCAGGAAGTCGATGAACTCCCCCACCTTCTGCTCCGGCCCCACCTCGCTCTCCACATCCAGGCGCACCGAGTAGTCGGACACCATGCGGAGGCTGCGGTCCAACGCGAAGTCGAAGACGTACGCCTCCCGCTTGATGACCTGCATCCGCCCGTCGTCGTCGACCGCCGTCCACGGCGACTGCACGCGGAACGCCGCCTGGAAGTAAGTCTCCGGGCTCCGCATGTTGGTGAGCATGAAGATGCCGCCCCACGGCTTTACGGTCACGCCCGTGGTGAGCTTTCCGCAGGTGAGCGTGATCGTCTTGCTCTCCAGCGGGTCGTCCATCGAGGCGCGGACCTTGTCGAGCGCCGCCTCGCCCATGCCGGCCTCGGAGCCGGCGCAGACGTTGACCGTGTAATCGTGGAAGAACGTGTTCTGCCGCTCACGCAGGAGGTTGCGCATAGCGTAGCAGCTGTTCACCCGCGGCAGGTACCAGAGGGTGTGGTTGAGCATGGAGAGCAAGCGGGCGTCAGAGTATGGCATGGCCGGCCGCTCGGAGCCCAGCTTGAGGTCGCCCACCGTGGAGGGGCCGTGGGCGCCGCGGATGAGGTCGAGCCACTTCTGCACGGAGTCCTTGAGCACGAACTCCGCGGAGTCGCCCTCCCCCGTGGCCTCGAAGAACACGTTGAGGTCGAAGGTGTTGAACTCTCCTCCCTGCGCCACTCGGCGGATGTCCTCGGGCATCTGGTAGGTGAGCATGACCATGCGGGGCAGCGCCTCGTAGGGGTTGGGGACTCCGGGATGCTCCGCCGGCCACGCCACCTTGGCGGCCTGCTCGTCGGAGTAGGTCCAGTTGTAGATCTGCTCCTCGATGAACTCGCCGGAGTTGAGGGCACGGAAGGGAGTGCCCGAGAGGAACAGGTAGTAGCGGGTGAAGATGGGCAGGTCGCCCTCGTCGATGCCGTTGCCGGTGTTGACCTTTCCGATACCGGTGTCCTGTGAGCCCGTGTCGCGCTCGTCCTCGTCCTCCTGCGAGAAGAGGCCCTTGGCGTTGTCGTTCCAGGCACCGAAGTGGTACTCGTCGAAGATCACGAGGTCCCAGTCCTCGGTACGCACCCACTCGTGCTGGGGCTTGAAGGCCCCGTTCCTGCCCTTGCCGAGGAAGTCCTGGAACGAGCCGAAGCACACGATGGGCCGGTCCTTGTCGGCGGCCTCGTACTGCTGGGAGATGTCGGGGTCTCCGGGTCTTGCGGGGCGGCTGATGAACTGCCAGCCCTCGAAGTCCACGTGCGTCTTGAGGTCCTCCTCCCAGGCTGTCTTGACCGCCGGCTTGAAGGTGAGGATGAGGACGCGCTTGAACCCCATGCGGCGGGCGAGCTGGTACGACGCGAAGGTCTTGCCGAAGCGCATCTTGGCGTTCCAGAGGAACTTGGGCGTGCGGTCCGTGGCCTCGCCGTCGAGGGAGCGGAAGTACCGCTCGGTCTTCTCGACGGCCGCGAGCTGCTCGGGGCGCATGGCAAAGGAGTTGGGGCGTCCCCTGACCGCCTGGGTACGGTCGCGCACGGCGTTGTAGGCCACCTGCACGTCCTCGACGGAGCAGGCGAACCACTCGGTGAGCTTGCCGGCGTCGTCGCGCTTGCGACGGATCTTCATCTCGTCGACGAGCACCCTGTGGACCTCGTGGTCCATGAAGGTGGTGCCGTCGGCGCGCATGGCAGGGGCCGTGAACTCCACGTGGTACGGCTTGATGCCGGGCTTGAGCGTGGGATAGTGCTCGTGCATGCGCTCCTCGACGGTGCGGCTGGTGTAGCCCACCTTGAGGAGGCCGGCGAGGTCCGGGTTGTTGGGCTCGCTGTAGGCGTAGATGACCGGCTCGGTGCTGGGACGCCCGGGGAGCAGGTTGGCGGTGGGCATGGTCACTCACCGAATTCCGTTATCAGGGCCTCGCAGTAATCATACTCTTCGGGAGACAGTGCGAACTCTTTATAGAGGTTCGTGTCATCTACACTCAAACCCTTTGTTATTTCCGGCACGAAGACGAACTTGTCTCGACTCAGATTGATCGACGTCAGCGCCTGGGCGATGAGCAGTCTTGCGATCTTGCTTTTAAGGAGCGAAGACACATGCTCGGCTTCGTCCAGCGTCTCATAAGGCCCAACCACCAAATAGGAATCCGTGCATACCTCGCCTGGTTTGAGCACCTCGATACGGGACAGAACCCTCATCTGACCGTTTTTGTCCGGCTCACCCGCATGCTCGTAGGTAATTCGACTGATCAGAACTTTATAAGAATCCACATACTCATTCGAGTCAACCTGGTCTCTTGCGATATACGAGCGGCCCTTGGAAGAGATCAGCAGCAGGTCGCCATCACTCTTTACCTCATGGCCCCGCTCTGACGTAGGAAGACCAAAGGGATTACGCGACGACACTTTTGTGGCAAGTGCAGGAAAACCAGCCGCTAGCACCTTTCTTACGATAGAGACCGCCCCGTTTTGCCTGACAAAGACAGGGAACTCCTTCAAGGAACGAGTCATGGTGTTTTTGGAAGGCCCGATGATCGTCGTAACCTCACAATCCCCTTCCGCATCTCTGTCCCACAAGAAGTAGCTGACACCGCCGCTCACGCTGTTTTGCGGGAAGCAGTCCTTTGCATTGATGTAGTCGACGAGCTTACGGATGTGTCGATCCGAGAGCATGTCCTCCCGAAACTTCGTTAGACCCTTTCCACCAGCAAGCCATCGAGAAGGAGTGATCATGATCAAATAGCGCGGGGCAAGCTTGATAGCCTGAGAAACAAAGAGCTGGTAGATAGGACTGGCGCTTGCACCATTTCCTCCGTCGCTCAGTTGGTACGGCGGATTGCCCACGATGACGTCGAACTTCATGTCTTTGATCTCTTCCGGGTTCGTCGGGTGGATGAACTCGTATGCATGCTGCTCGAGGCTCTCATCCCTGTCGTAGTTGACCTTCGCCGCCCCGCACCACACGCACCTGCCGTTCTTCCAGGTGTGGTGTGTGCGGCGATAGCGCACGTTGCCCTCGGCCGTGTCGAAACGCACCACCGAGTACCTGGAGTTGGGGTACTTGGAGCAGTAGAGGCTGCGTCGTGACAGCAGGCTGCAGAGCTCGGTGGTGGCGATGCCGAACAGCTGCTTCCTGTAGATGTGCTTCAGGCGCTCGTCGAGGTCAGGGATCCTATCCTCCAGCCCCACTATCAGGCGTTTGGCGATCTCGCGCAGGAAGACGCCGCTCTTGCACGCGGGGTCCAGGAACGTGGCGTCCGGATTCTCCCAGATCTCGTCCGGCAGCATGTCCAGCACCTGGTTGGCCACCTCGGGAGGTGTGAACACCTCGTCGTTGGAGAGGTTTGCCAGACAGCTCAGGACGTCGGGGTTGTAGGTCTCCGTGAAGAGGTCAGCCATGGTCCACCACCCCGAAGATCGAGGTGGGGGCGAACTCGGCCACAACGGGGGCTACCGGCGACGCGCTCTCCTCGTCGTAGCCCCATCCGGCGCCGTCCGACCCAAAGAGCGAGGGCGCCTCCTCGTTGCTCTCCAGAAGGTCGCAGAGCCGGTAGTCGCGGCGCTTGACCTTGTCGCCGAACACGAGGGACCACTCGGAGAACGTGATGGGCTCCCCCTGCGCCGTCTTCATGGTGAGCGCGTCCCCGCATTGGATGTTGCGCGACAGCACAAAGGCGACGGCATCGAGGAACTCGGGGTTGCCGGAACGGCCGCATACGCGCCGCCACTCGAGGGCCACGATGCCGAGAAGCCGGTCGCGGCACTCCGCGACGTTGTCCTCGAGCAGCTCCACCCCGTAGAGGCTCGCAACGGCGACGAACGCGTCGCGCTCCCAGACGGCGGCGTCGCGTTTGCTCCGCCGGGTCGCCACAGTGAGCTTGCGGCGGAGCACCTCGGCGAGGAAGTTCCCGTTGCCGCACGCCGGCTCGAGGAACCGGGAGTCTATGCGCTCCGTCTCCTGCCTCACCATGTCGAGCATGGCGTTTACCTCGCGCTCCGCGGTGAAGACCTCGCCGTGCTCCACCACACGCCGGCGCGATTTGACCTGGCTCTCCCCCACGCTTGCGTCCTTCGAACGGACGCGGCGGGTGGCCCAAGGTCACGAAAAGGTAGTCGTTTTGGGACTGTATTATCTGAAAATGAACCGAAGTAACTACCTGCACATTTCGCGGCGGGTCAGCACTCGAGAAGGCGCTTGAGGGGGTTCCTCAAAACGACTACGTTCTGCGAAGTTCACAGGAGAAGCGCAGACGGATGCACGCCGCTCGGTCAACCCGTCATCCGGGCGCCGGCGCCGTCATCGGCCCTCCAACGGTCGAAGGTGGAGACGCTCACATGGAGGCGACGGGCCGCCTGCCTGCGGGTCAGCTCACCCCGGAGGAACTCGTCCCTCACAGCCTCATAGCAGTCGGGCCGCGCGATCCGGGGACGCCCGAGGTGCTTGCCGCGGGCACGTGCGGCGGCGATGCCCTGGGCCTGCCGCTCATGGATCTTCTCCCTCTCGAGATGGGCCACGTAAGCGAGGAGCTGGAGGACGATGTCTGAGATGAAGGCCCCAGTAACGCCCTCGGCGTCCGAGCGCGTGTCCAGCAGCGGCATGTCGAGCACCACGATGTCCACGCCCTTGTCGCGCGTGAGCTCGCGCCACTCCGCGATTATCTCGTCGTAGTTGCGGCCTATGCGGTCGATGCTCAGCACATAGAGGACGTCGCCCGGCCTGAGCCGGCGCTTGAGACGGCGCCAACCCGGGCGCTCGAAGTCCTTGCCGCTGGCCTTGTCCTCGTACACGGCGTCGAGCCCCAGCTCCGCGAAGGCGTCAAGCTGGCGGTCGAGGTTCTGGTCTGCGGACGACACGCGTGCGTAGCCGAAGGAACGGTGGTCCATGGAGCCCTCCCTTCGCGAGCCATGGGCGAAGACGCGGCACCGGGGCGACGCGGGAGGGGGTGTCTCCAGTATAGCGTACATTTGTTCTGTTTTGGGAGGAAAAGCAGGGAGACAGGCGGCCGTATGCAGGCTGGGAGCCCCGATCGCCCATCGCGCCACGTACCCAGGGGCGCCGGCGCCGAGGGCCTCCGATGCGCAGCCCGTTGACGCGGCCGGTGCCTTCGGCACACGGGCCTGGGAGCCTCAGAGGCGCTTTTCGCGCACTCGGGGCCCCTCGCAACAGGTGGCACGCCGCCTCGGCGCTTCGGTGCACGGGCTCGGCCCTTCAGTGCGGAATCCCGGCCCCTCAGTGAGCGGAAACCTGCACACCGAGGCCTCGAGTGCTGAGAATCCGCTCACTGAAGCCCTGAAGCCGTGCACCGAAGCCCCGAGTCGCCACACCGCGCCAGGCACTCGCGAAATCGCGCCCCCTCGCGTCGGAGCGCGAAACCGCTTGTAATGCACCTCGTCAGCTGCTAGATTCTCATTGAGTGAATACGCTGTATTCTTAGGAGGGGACATGGCCACCATGACCGTTCGCATGGAGGACGCCGAGGCCGAGATGGTCCGACGCTTCGCGGCGTTCGAGGGATGCACGGTCTCCGATTTCATCCGCACGGCCGTGTTCGAGCGCATGGAGGATGCGGCAGACCTCGAGGCGCTGGAGAAGGCGATCGCAGCGGATGACGGGACCTCCTTCTCCGACGCCGAGGCCCGTGCGATGTTGGGCTTCTAGCCCATGTACAGGCTCCGCTACGGCAAGCAGGCCCTCAAGACGCTGCGCAAGATGGACAGGTTCGATGCCCGTCTCATCATGGATTGGATGACGGCCCACATCGAGGGATGTCAGGACCCCCGGGTCTGGGGGAAGGGCCTCACCGGAAACAGGTCCGGCCTCTGGAGATACCGGGTCGGCGATTACCGGGTCCTCTGCGAGATCGACGACGGGGAGCTCGTGGTCAGAGCCGTGGAACTCGGACACCGCGGGGAGATCTACCGTAACCCGAGGTAGCCGGTGGACGCGCGAGCTGTGAGACCCTTGGCACTCGCGCGCTCGGGGCTTCTCGCAACAGCCGGCGCGCACGCCCCGGGCGCGGACGGCACCCACCGGCACCGGCCCCCGTCACAGCAGGTCGTAGGCGTCCACGTCGATGGCCACCGAGACGCCCCGGCTGTCCACCGCGGAGCAGGCCGACGCCAGGAAGCCCCCCAGGTCGCCGTCCACCGGCGCCTTCACCAGCACATGGCGCCGCAGGCGGTCGGCCACCTTGCCCTTCACGCACTCCGCCGGCCCCACGACCTGCCAGCCCGGCCTGCCCTCCGCCCGGGAGCGCAGCGCCGCGGCGATCTGGGCCACCACACGCTCCACGAGCGCCCCGTTGACTCCCGACACCACCACGTTGCCCAGGCGCCTGAACGGCGGGTAGGCGGCCTCCTCGCGGTCGGCGAGCTCGAAGGCCCTGAACGCCGCGCGGTCGTGGCCGGCAACGCACGTCACGGCCGGGTGCGTGGGCCAGTAGGTCTGCACCAGTACGCGGCCCGGGTCCTCGCCCCGGCCGGCACGGCCCGCCACCTGCTCGAGCAGGTCGTAGGTGCGCTCGGAGGCGCGGAAGTCGGGCAGCTTGAGCGTGGTGTCGGCGTTGATGACGCCCACGAGCGTGACCTCGGGGAAGTCCAGGCCCTTGGCGATCATCTGCGTGCCGATGAGCACCGCGCCGTCCGCCGCGTCGAACTCCTCGAGCAACGCCTGGTGCGCCCCCTTGCCCCGGGTGGTGTCGGCGTCCATGCGCACCACGGGGGCGTCGGGCAGCATCATCCGCAGCTCGTCCTCCACGCGCTGGGTGCCCACGCCGTAGGCCGCGAGGTACCGGCTGCCGCACGCCGGGCAGTGCGTGGACGGGTTGGGGAACGCCGCCTGGGGCCAGGTGCGCCCGCAGGAGTGGCACGCGAGCTCGTGGGTCCGCTCGTGGTAGGTGAGCGCCGTGGAGCAGTGCGGGCACGTGGGCACGCAGCCGCAGTCGCGGCACATGAGGAACGTGGCGAACCCGCGGCGGTTGAGCAGCAGCACCGACTTGTGGCCCGCCTCGAAGTTCTCGACCAGGGCCGTGCGGAGCGGCGCCGAGAACGGCGAGTTGTTGTTGGCGGCGAACTGGCTGCGCATGTCCACGACCTGCACCACGGGCAGCGTGGCGCCGCCGGGGCGCTCCTCCATGGTCACGGGCACCCACGGCGCGCCGCGCCACGACCCTCGGGCGCAGCGGGCCACGGCCTCCATGGACGGCGTGGCGCTCCCCAGCACGAGGGCGCCCCCCCGCAGGCGCGCGAGCTCGGCGGCGACGTCGCGGGCGTGGTAGCGGGGCGCCTGGTCCTGCTTGTAGGAGTGCTCGTGCTCCTCGTCCACCACCACGAGGCCGAGGTCGGCCATGGGCGCGAACAGCGCCGAACGGGCGCCCACCACGACGCGGGCCTCCCCGGAGCGGATGCGCTCCCACTGCTCGCGACGCTCGCCGGTGGAGAGGCGCGAGTGAAGGATGGAGACCGTGTCGCCGAAGCGGCTGCGGAACCGGCCCACGGTCTGGGCCGTGAGCGAGATCTCGGGCACGAGCACGACGGCGCCCCTCCCCTGCCCGAGCACGCGCTCGATGGCCGAGAGGTAGACCTCCGTCTTGCCCGAGCCGGTGACGCCGTCCACGAGCACCACGCCGCCTGAGCCTTCCGCCACGGCGGAGTCGACCGCCTCGAGGGCCCGCACCTGGCCGTCGGACAGACGCTCCGGACGGGTGGCCCGGGCGCTGGAGAGCGTGGTCGCGGGACCCTGGGTGCGTCGGCTCTCCACCACCACGACGCCCTTCTTGGCCAGCGCCGTCACGGCCCCCTGGGCGCCCGGCACGACGGCCTTGAGCTCGGCGAGGCGCTGGGGCCCCTCGGCCAGCGCCTCCAGGAGCTCGCGCTGGCGCACGGCGTTCCTGCGCGGCTCGTAGCCGCAGGCCTTCTCGCCGAGGCGCACCCAGCGGTCGTCGGCGGCCTTGACCTGCTCGTTCACGAGGCGCCACGGCCCCGACCCGTCGTCGCGCACCACCTTGACCGTCTGGCCCGGCGGCAGGAGCAGCCTGAGGCACGAGGCCGGCGGCGCCGCGTACTCGCGGGCCATCCAGAGGGCGAGGTCGGCCGCCACCCGGTCGAAGGCGGGGGCCGCGAGCACCTCCTCGACGTCGCGCACCTTGGCGGGGTCCACGCCGGCCGGGGGCTCCTCGGCCGTGGAGACCACGTACCCCACCGCCGAGCGCCCCGAGAAGGTGACGAGCACCGTGGCGCCCACGTCCACCTGCCCGGAGAGACGGTCGGGCACCCGGTAGTCGTAGGGCTCCGTGAGGGCCCGGGTGGGGATGTCGAGGACGACGGAGGCGTAGGCCAAGGGAGCTCCTCGGGGTCGGCGGACGTGACGAGAACGGCGCCCGGGATGCGGGCCGGGCGTCGTGACGGGCACCCAGTCTAGCCCAGCACCGTCGGCATGCCGTGGCGACGGCGGTGCGGAGCAAGGCGCGCCGCTCCGCGCTTTGAGGGGCGGGACCGAGGAGCGGAGGCGGCAACTCCTCGCCACCGCCCCTTTGACTGCGGAGTGAGGCACGGCGCCCCTCGCTTTCCGCGGCGCATGTGCGGAGCAGGAGGCGCCGCTCCTCGCCACCGGCGACGGCGGCGCGGACCGGGGCGCGCAGGCCCCGCCGCAGGGGTCGACGGCAGGCGCCTGCGCAACCGGTCGCCGTCCATAAGACGACGCCGCCCCCACCCGGACCGGGCGAGGGCGGCGTCGCGAAGAGACGTGTTCCGGTGAGGCCGGGCCCTACTCGGTGAGCGCGGCGACGGCGGCCTTGAGCTCGTCCACCTTGTCGGTGGCCTCCCAGGTGAAGTCGGCGTCCTCGCGGCCGAAGTGCCCGTAGGCGGCCGTCTTGCGGAAGATCGGGCGGCGCAGCTTGAGGTCGCGGATGATGGCGCCGGGGCGCAGGTCGAAGACCTCCTTGACCGCCTGCTCGATCACGGCGTCGGGGACCACGCCGGTGTCGTGGGTGTCCACAAGCACGGAGATGGGGTACGCCACGCCGATGGCATAGGCCAGCTCCACCTCGCAGCGCTTGGCGAGGCCGGCGGCCACGACGTTCTTGGCCACCCAGCGGGCGGCGTAGGCGGCGGAGCGGTCCACCTTGGTGGCGTCCTTGCCGGAGAAGGCGCCGCCGCCGTGACGGCCCATGCCGCCGTAGGTGTCGACGATGATCTTGCGGCCGGTGAGGCCGGTGTCGCCCATGGGGCCGCCCACGACGAAGCGGCCGGTGGGGTTGACGTAGATCTCGGCGTCGGACCAGTCGATGCCCTCGCCGTCGAGCACCGGCGAGATGACGTGCTCGATCATGTCGCTCTTGATGACGTCCATGGACTCCACGGAGGGGTCGTGCTGCGTGGAGACGACCACGGCGGTCACGGCCACGGGCCTGTCGTCCTCGTAACGGACGGTGACCTGGGTCTTGCCGTCGGGGCGCAGGTACGGGACGGTGCCGTCCTTGCGGACCTCGGCAAGGCGCTCGGAGAGGCGCTGGGCCAGGTAGACGGGCATGGGCATGAGGGCGTCGGTCTCGTCGGTGGCGTAGCCGAACATCATGCCCTGGTCGCCGGCGCCGATGCGGTCCTCGAGCTCGGCGGCCTCGCCGCGCTGGGCGCCGTAGGACTCGTCGACGCCCATGGCGATGTCGGGCGACTGCTCGTGGATCATGTTGATGACGCCGCAGGTGTCGGCGTCGAAGCCGTAGGCGGGGTCGTCGTAGCCGATCTCGCGGATGACGTCGCGGGCGATGCGCTGCACGTCCACGTAGGCCTGGGTGCGGATCTCGCCGGCCACCAGCACGGTGCCGGTGGTCACGAAGGTCTCGCAGGCGCAGCGCACGGCGTCGACGTCGGCATGGCGGCCGGACGGGGAGACGTAGCCCTTGGCCTCGAGGTCCGCCTCCTTGGCGAGGATGGCGTCGAGGATGGCGTCGGAGACCTGGTCGCAGATCTTGTCGGGGTGCCCCTCGGTAACGCTCTCGGAGGTGAAGTAGTGGGTCTCAGTGGCCATAGGTTCTCCTTTGCGGCGCCGTGCCGCCTCGTGCGGCTGGAACAGTCCCCTCGTTAGTACCCCTGCAGGTTTGGAACAATCCGGGGAACAAGCCCCTCAGGGTCCCTTTTTTCGCCCCAAGGGCCCGAAGAGCGTACCGCGCACCCCGGTTTTGGGCAAAGAACCGGTGCGGCTGGAATACAAGAGACGGGTCCGGCGTACGCCCGGGCCCGCACGGACCATACTGGTTTGTTTCGAGGAGGGCCCACCGGCCCCTTACCGATCCGTGGGGAGACGCGTGCACAACATACTTCTCATCTTCAGGCGGGACGTCGTCCGCATCCTCAAGAACCCCGTGGCAGTCGTGGTCACGCTCGGTGTGGCCGTCATCCCGGCGCTCTACGCATGGTTCAACATCCTCGCCAACTGGGACCCGTACGGGAACACGGGCTCCATCGCCGTGGCCGTGGCCAACGACGACGCGGGCGCGGACGTCGAGGGACAGGGCCACGTGGACATCGGCCAGGCCGTGGTGGACGCCCTCAAGGACAACCACAGGCTCGGCTGGACGTTCGTGGACCGCGACGAGGCGCTCTCGGGGGTGGACTCCGGCCGCTACTACGCCGCCATCGTCATCCCCGAGGACTTCTCAGCCGACCTCGCCTCGGTGGTCACCGGGAAGCTCGACCGCCCCAAGCTCGAGTACTACGTCAACGAGAAGCTCAACGCCGTGGCCCCCAAGGTGACCGACTCCGGCGCGTCCGCGGTGGAGAGCACCGTCAACGAGCAGTTCGTCTCCACCGTCACCGACGTCGTGGCCGAGAGGGCCAAGGCCCTGGCAGGCGACGTCGCGGACGGCACCCAGGGGGCTGCGGGGAGCGCGTCGGCGCGGATCCGCGAGGCCGAGGACGACCTCCGGACCATCGCCGGCCTCGTGGACGAGACCCGCGGCACCTGCGCCTCGGCCGTGGCCGCGACGCAGGACGCCCAAGGCGTCCTCGACGGCCTCTCCTCCACCGTCTCCGGGTCGGCGGGCACCCTGGGCTCGGCGCTCTCCCAGCTCACCGAGGCCCGCGCCCAGGCGCGCACGCTCTCGAGGGACCTCGACGACGCGCTCGTGGGCGGCGCCACCACGGTGGCGGGCATCTCGTCCACGGCGTCCCACGACATCGGCGCCCTGGCCGGCGACATCGGCGGCGCCCAGGCCACCGTGGACTCCGCCACGGCACAGCTGCAGTCCGCCCAGGACAGCCTCTCCCAGGCCAAGCAGCGCCTCGACCAGGCCGTGGCCGACCTGCCGTCCGACGGCCCCCTCGGCGACCGCGTCGCCGAGCTCAAGCGGCGCCTGCAGGAGCAGTCCGCGCGCATCCAAGAGCAGCTCGACGCCCAGCAGCAGGCCCTCGACCGCCTGGGCGAGCTCTCCTCCACCGTGAGGAACGCCGCCTCCGCCGCCGGCAGCGGTGCGGCGGAGGCCAACGACGCCGTGCAGGCGGCGGCGGACGGGCTGCTCGCCACCCGCCGGGACCTCTCCCAGGACGCGCTTCCCAAGGCCGGCGAGGCCATGGACGACTTCTCGGGCGCCGGCTCCACGCTCCAGGGGCTGCTCTCGTCGCTCGCCACGTCCATCGAGGGCGCCAAGGGGTCGCTCTCGCAGCTCACCGCCACCGTGGAGCAGGCCGACGGCGCCCTCGCCAACACCCGCGAGGCCCTGGACGGCGCCATGGGCACGCTCGACTCCCTCTCGGCCGACCTCTCCGCCGTCACGAGCTCCCAGGCCTTCGACGCCCTGCGCTCCATGGAGGGCGTGGACGCGGGGACCCTGGCCGACTTCATGGGATCGCCGGTCTCCATCGAGGAGCGGGCCGTCTACCCGGTGGCCAACTACGGCTCCGGCGTGACGCCCTTCTACACGGACCTCGCGCTCTTCGTGGGCGGGTTCGTGCTCGTGTCCATCTACAAGCTCGAGGTGGACCGCGAGGGCCTCGAGGACCTCAAGCCCTGGGAGGCGTACTTCGGCCGATGGCTCCTGCTGTTCGTGGTGGGCGTGCTCCAGGCCGTCATCACCTGCGTGGGCGACCTCGTGCTGGGCATCCAGTGCGTGAGTCCCGTCGCCTTCGTGTTCGCCGGCATCGTGGAGTCGTTCGTCTACGTGAACATGATCTACGCGCTCGCCGTCGCCTTCAAGCACGTGGGCAAGGCCCTGGCCGTGCTGATCGTCATCCTGCAGATCCCGGGCTCGTCGGGCCTCTACCCCATCCAGATGCAGCCCGACTTCTTCCGCGCCCTCTCGCCGTGGCTGCCCTTCACCTACGGCAACAACGCCATGCGCGAGGCGATCGCCGGCTTCTACGACGGCCACTACGGCCACGACCTCCTCATGCTCCTCCTGTTCGTCGTCCCGTCGCTGCTCGTAGGCGTGGTGCTCCGCCGCTACCTGCTCAACATCAACCGGCTCTTCGACGCCAAGCTCCGCGACACCGACCTCATGATCTGCGAGCGCACCGAGCCGCCCGAGGCGCACTTCCGCCTGGCGACCCTGCTCAAGGCCGCCCTCGACCAGGACTCCTACCGCAAGGTCTTCGAGGAGCGCTGCACCTGGTTCAACGCCCACTACCAGGCCATGGTGCGCGTCGGCTTCCGCTGCCTCGTGCTCTGCTCCACGGTGCTGCTCGTCCCGATGTTCGTGGCCGGCCCCGAGGTGAAGTTCGTCGTCCTCGTGGTGTGGATCTGCGCCATCCTCGCGCTCATCTGCTTCCTCGTGACGGTGGAGTACCTCCACGAGCGCATGAACGAGAAGACCGACCTGACCACCATGCCCCGCGACCGGCTCCTCGAGATGGTGGGCGAGAGCCTCAACCACGAGGTGGCGCCCATCGCCCCCTTCTCCAAGATGGGCTGGCCCAAGAAGCGCCTGGCACGCCTGCTGGAGCGCGACCGCGGCGGTGACGACGCCCCGGGCGACGGGGGTGCGAAGGGGGGTGACGGACGATGAGGAAGGTCTGGAGGATTTTCTGCCTGGACGTGCGCCACGGCACCATGAACGTCATCGCCGGCATCGTGTGCATCGGGCTCGTGATCGTGCCGTCGCTCTACGCGTGGTTCAACATCGCGGGCAGCTGGGACCCCTACGCCAACACCCGGAACCTCAAGGTGGCCGTGGCCAACACCGACGAGGGCTACTCGAGCGACCTCATGCCCATGGACATCAACGTGGGCGAGAAGGTCACGGGCGCCCTGCGCGAGAACGACCAGATCGGCTGGGTCATCACCGACAAGGACGACGCCATGGCCGGCCTAGAGGCGGGCACCTACTACGCCGCCATCATCATCCCGCCGGACTTCTCCCGCGACCTCCTTGGCGTGCTGGACGCCGGCGCCGCGAAGCCGACGCTGGAGTTCTACAGCAACGAGAAGGAGAACGCCATCGCCAACGTCGTGACCGACAAGGCCTCGACGGCCCTCCGCGAGCAGATCGACACCACGTTCGTGGAGACCGTGGGCAAGGTCGGGACGTCGGCCCTGGGCTCGCTCTCCGACTACCTGGACTCCGACGCCATAGCGTCGCTCGCCACGAGGCTCCGCGAGAGCGTGGGGTCGACGGCAGACTCCCTCGACCGCACGGCGGGCGACGCCCGCGCCTACGCCTCGCTCGTGGACTCCGCGGCCTCGCTGGTCTCGGGCGCCCAGGGCCTCCTCGATAGCGCCGGGCCCGAAGGCGACGCGCTCCCGGACGCCCTCTCCCAGGCGGCCGACGGCGTGCACTCGGCCGACGGCGCCCTCGACTCCGCCGACTCGGCCATCCGCGGGTCGCTCTCGAGCGGGGCCGACTCCCTGTCGGGGGTGCAGGACAAGATCGACGCCGCGTTCTCCGACGCCGGCGCCAAGACGGGCCAGGTGGCCGACGGCCTCGAGAAGGCGGCCGGCACGGCCCAGGAGCGCAAGCAGGCAGTGGACGAGCTCGTGGCCGGCTTCACCGCCCAACGCGACCAGCTCCAGGCGATCCGCGACGCGCTCGAGGAGGCGGCCTCCTCCGACGGGTCGATCACCAGCCAGGAGCGCGCCGCCCTCGCCGCCGCCGACCGCGCCATCGCCGCCGCCGAGCGGGCCCTCTCGTCGCTCTCCTCGGCCTCCGAGACCCTGGGCGACCTCGGGGCCGCGCTCGACAGGACCGCCGACGACCTGCGCACTGGCGTCACGGACGCCGACGCCGCCAGGAGGTCCGTGGACGACCTCGTGGCCAAGGCCAGGGGCGACCTCACGGCCGCCGACGAGACCTACGGCGACACCCTCGGCCGCTCCCTGGGCTCCCTCGCCTCGGCCGTGGACGGTGCGAGCGCCGACGCCGCCTCCGTGCAGGCCTCGCTCGCATCGTCGATGGAGAGCCTCTCCAAGGTCTCCGGCGACGCCGCCTCGGACCTCTCCTCCATCCGCGACGAGCTGAACGGCACCGCCGACGACCTCGCCGCCGGGGCCGCCGACCTCCGCGCGCTCCAGGGGCGCATCGACGCGGCGCTGGCCTCGGGGGACATGGAGCAGCTGCGCCAGGTGCTCGGCAACGACCCCGAGGCCCTGGCCACCTTCCTCTCGGCCCCGGTGGACCTGGAGCGCAACGCCGTGTACCCCGTGGCCAACAACGGCAGCGCCATGGCGCCCTTCTACACCACCCTGGCGCTCTGGGTGGGGTCCCTCGTCCTCGTGGTCATCGTCAAGGTGCAGCCGAGCGAGCGCGAGCTCGCCGAGGTGGGCGGCGCCAAGCTCTGGCAGGCGTACTTCGGGCGCCTGGGGGTCTTCGTGCTCCTCGCCCTGCTCCAGGCGGCCCTCGTGTGCGCCGGCGACCTCTTCTACCTGCAGATACAGTGCGTCCACCCCGGGCTCATGTTCCTTGCGTGCTTCGCCTGCGCCTTCGTGGACGTCAACATCATGTACGCCCTCACCGTGTCGTTCGGCGACGTGGGCAAGGCGATCGCGGTGTTCCTCCTCGTGATCCAGGTGGCCGGCTCCGGCGGGTCGTTCCCACCGCAGATGCTGCCCGGGCCCTTCCAGGCCGCCTACCCGTTCCTGCCGTTCGTGCAGGCCATCCAGCTCATGCGCGGCGCCGTTGCCGGCGTCTACGGCATGGACTACCTGTGGCACATGGTGGCGCTGCTGGGCTTCGTGGTTCCGTCCGTGGTGCTCGGCCTCTTCCTGAGGAGGCCGCTCATCCGCCTCAACGAGTGGATGGAGCACCAGCTGGCCTCGACGAAGGTGATGTGAGGGCGCCCGCGCCCCCGGGGGGCCCGTAGTACCATGGTCAGGCATGAAACCCCGTGTTAGGAGCCGTTTTGAAAGACACAGCCGTCCGCGTCCGATTCGCGCCGTCCCCCACCGGCAAGCTCCACGTGGGAGGTGCCCGCACCGCCATCTACAACTGGGCCTTCGCCCGGGCCAACCACGGCACCTTCATCCTGCGCATCGACGACACCGACCCGGCCCGCTCCACCAAGGAGAACGAGGGAGTCATCCTGCGCGCCATGCGCTGGCTGGGCCTGGACTGGGACGAGGGCCCCGGCGTGGGCGGCGACCACGGCCCCTACAAGCAGGCCGAGCGCCTGGGCATCTACCGCGAGGCGGCGGAGAGGCTCGTGGCCGAGGGCCGCGCCTACCCGTGCTTCTGCACGCCCGAGCAGCTTGAGGCCGACCGAGAGGCCGCCCGCGAGCGCAAGGACCCCTTCCAGGGCTACCAGGGCCGCTGCCGCGACCTCGACCCCGACGAGGCCAGGCGCCGCATCGAGGCCGGCGAGCCCCACGTGCTGCGCATCAAGGTGCCGCGCGACCGCGGCGACGTCGTGGTGCGCGACGCCGTGCACGGCGAGGTGACCTTCAACGCCCGCGAGCTCGACGACTTCGTCATCGTGCGCTCCGACGGCACCCCCACCTACAACTTCTGCACCGTGGTGGACGACGCCCTCATGGGCATCACCCACGTCATCCGCGGCGACGACCACCTGTCCAACACCCCGCGCCAGGTCATGGTCTACGAGGCCCTCGGCTACCCCGTGCCCGAGTTCGCCCACATCTCCATGATCCTGGGTGCCGACGGCAAGAAGCTCTCCAAGCGCCACGGCGCCACCTCCGTGGAGGAGTACCGCGACGCCGGCTACGACCCCGAGGCCTTCGTGAACTACCTGGCCCTGCTCGGCTGGTCGCTCGACGGCGAGACCACCATCGTGCCGCGCGAGGTGCTGGCCCGCGAGTTCTCGCTCGATCACGTGTCCAAGAACCCCGCCACGTTCGATCCCGCGAAGCTCGACTGGATCAACGCGCAGTACTACGAGGCCATGGACGACCTCGAGTTCGCCCGCCGTGTGCTCGAGCCCGCCCTCGTGACGGCCGGCCGCGAGGGGCGCGGCTGCGTGGATGCCCGGCCCGAGTGGTTCTCCACCCTCGCCGCCATCCTCAAGCCCCGCACCAAGCGCGCCTCCGACGTCGAGGGCCTGACCGCGTTCCTCTATGCCGGGGACACGCCCGAGATCGAGGAGAAGGCCTGGAACAAGGCGCTCGCCAAGGACGGCGCCGCCGAGGCCCTCGCCGCCGCGAAGGGCGCCCTGGAGGGCCTTGCCGACTTCGACGCCGGCTCCATCGACGCCGCCCTCGAGGCCCTGCCCGAGAGGCTCGGCACCAACAAGCGAAAGTTCTTCGCCGCCGTGCGCGCGGCCGAGACCGGCTCGCTCGTCTCGCCGCCCCTGGGCGCTTCCGTCGAACTCCTGGGCCGTGCCTGCGCCCTCGCCCGCCTGGACGCCGCCATCGCCAAGGTGGCCGCCGGCTCCAGGGAGGCCTAGCCGCCATGCTGCCCAGCGCCTTCGAGGTCCTTGGCCCCGTGATGGTGGGGCCCTCCAGCTCCCACACGGCGGGCGCGCTGCGACTGGCCCGCGTGGCACGCGAGATCGCCCCCGGGAGGGTGACCTCGGTGGAGTTCACGCTCTACAACTCGTTCGCCAAGACCTACCTGGGGCACGGCACCGACAAGGCGCTGGTGGCCGGCATGCTCGGCCTCGACACGGACGACGGTCGCATCCGCGACTCCTTCGCCCTCGCGGGCGGGGCCGGCCTCGCCTTCTCGTTCCGCACATCCGACGAGGGGACGGGCCTGCACCCCAACACGGTGGACATCGCCATGGGGCTCGCCGACGGCGGCTCGCTCACGGTGCGCGGCGAGTCCGTGGGCGGCGGCCGGGTGCGGCTCAGCGCCGTGGGCGGCGTCTCCGTGGACGTGGCCGGCGAGTACCCCACGCTCTTCGTGCACCATGTGGACCGGCCCGGCGTCCTGGCGCGACTCACGGGGGCCCTCTCTGCCGCATCCATCAACATCGCCACCATCCGCACGTTCCGCGACAGCCGCGGAGGCGACGCCTACACCGTGGCCGAGCTCGACGAGGCCCTGCCTGCCGAGCTCGTGGCCGCCGTGGGTGCCGCCCCCGGCGTCATCTTCGCCACCTCCCTCACCATCCCCGGCGCGCTCCCCGTGGCGGCCGAGGGCACGCGGGGGCCCGACTTCACATGCGCCGCCGACCTCCTGGCCCTCTGTGGGGAGCGGCACGCCTCCATCGGCTCGGTCATGCGCGACCGCGAGGCCTGCCTCGCGGTGGGAGGGGCCCGTGCCGCCGACGAGGCGATGGGGCGGGTGCGCCGGGCCATGGAGATGTCCGTGCGGGCCACCGTGGAGCACCCCGAGCGCTCCCTGGGCGGCTTCCTCCACGGCCAGGCACGCGCCGTGGACCGCCGTTCAGCGGCCCTCGCCGGGCCGCTCCTGGGCGGCTCCCTCTCCGCCGCCGTCGCCGGCGCCATGGCGGTTCTCGAGCGCTCAGCGGCCATGGGCGTCATCGTGGCGGC
>ERZ808035.624-NODE-624-length-28068-cov-8.021185_pt1 | contig 28068 bp, 22 predicted proteins | sample MGYA00380189_ERZ808035 | MGnify/ENA primary metagenome ERZ808035 (study PRJEB31490, sample SAMN06133407) | mouse gut metagenome | isolation source: M5_1 | host: mice | place: China: Chengdu | collected 2015-05 ...
ATTAGAGTGATTCCTGGTTTTAGCCATGACCGGAATCCCTTGCTATCACTGCATTTGTTGAGTTTTGCTCATGGCTACTATACTTTTCAGGAAAGGAGTGCTCAGGTTGAGCAATCGGTCAACAGACAGCTCGGAGAAACAATCGCCTCTGGAGCGGGTTGCGGCCTTTATCGTGGATAAGCGGAAGGCCTTTTACCTCATCTATATCGGTGTCGCCATCTTCTGCGTCTTCTCCAGCGGCTGGGTGGCGGTCAACGACGATTTGACCAGCTACCTGCCGGATACCACGGAGACCCGGCGGGGCCTGACCGTCATGGACGAGGAGTTTGTCACCTTCGGCACCAGCCGCATCGTAGTGGACAACATCTCCTGCCGGCAGGCGGAATTGCTGGCAGACCAGGCAGGCGCTCTCGACGGCGTAAAATCCGTGGAGTTTGACGGGACGGAGAGCCACTACCGCAACGGCGCCGCCCTCTTCTCCATTACATATGAGGGTACCGCCGCCGACCCGGTGAGCCTGGCCGCGCTGGACGCGGTCAAATCCCTTTTGGACGGATATGACGTCTATGTCACCGGCGACACCGGCGACTCCGCCTCCGACAGCCTTGCCGCCGAAATGCAGGTGGTCATGCTGATTGCGGTGGTTATCATCCTGCTGGTGCTGCTGTTCACCTCCCACACCTATATGGAGATCCCGGTGCTGCTGCTGACCTTCGGCATGGCGGCACTGATGAACAAGGGCACCAATTTCCTCTTCGGAGAGATCTCCTTTGTGTCCGATTCCGTAGCCGTGGTGCTGCAGCTGGCCCTGGCCATCGACTACGCCATCATCCTCTGCCACCGCTATACCGAGGAGCGGGAGCTTCTGGAGCCCCGGGAGGCCGCCGTAGCCGCCCTGAGCAAGGCCATTCCGGAGATCTCCGGCAGCTCCATGACCACCCTGTCGGGCCTGGGGGCCATGTGCTTTATGCAGTTCGGCATCGGCTATGACCTGGGCCTGGTGCTGATGAAAGCCATTGTCCTGAGCCTTTTGAGCGTGTTTACCCTGATGCCCGGCCTGCTGATGAGCTTCAGCCGTCTGATTGACCGCACGCACCACAAAAATTTCGTCCCCCAGATCTCCGGCTGGGGGCGCCTGGCCGTAAAAACCCGCTACATCATGCCGCCCCTGTTCGTCGTGCTGCTCATCGGCGGCTTCATTTTCTCCAACCGATGCCCCTATGCCTACGGACAGACGGATCTGACCACCATCCGCAAAAACGAATCCCAGATCGCCCACGCCCGGGTGAACGACGCCTTCGGCAGCGTCAACACGCTGGCCGTCCTGGTGCCGGAGGGCGACTACGAGCGGGAGGGGCGGCTCCTGCGGGAGCTGGAGAAGATGCCGGAGACGGAGACGGTACTCGGCCTTGCCAACGTGGAGGCCATGGACGGCTATGTCCTCACCGACCGGCTGACGCCCCGCCAGTTTGCCGAGATGACGGATCTGGACATTGAGGTCGCCCGGCTGCTGTACTCGGCCTATGCCGTAAATCAGGAGAGCTACGGGCAGCTGGTCTCCGGGATCGACGGCTACGGCGTCCCCCTGATCGATATGTTCCTCTTCCTCTATGACCAGATGGAGCAGGGATATGTCACCCTGGACGACGAGCAGGCCTCCACTATCGAGGACCTCCACGTCCAGCTGACCGATGCGCAGCTCCAGCTGAAAGGCGAGCACTACAGCCGCCTGGTCCTCCAGCTGAACCTGCCGGAGGAGAGCGAGGAGACCTTCGCCTTTCTGGACACGCTGCACGCAGCTGCGGCCCGCTATTACGGGGACGAGGCCCTGCTGGTGGGCAATTCCACCAGCGACTTCGACCTCTCCTCCTCCTTCGGAAACGACAATCTGCTCATCAGCATCCTCACCATTGTGTTTGTCATCCTGGTGCTGGTGTTCACCTTCAAATCCTCCGGCCTCCCGGTGCTGCTGATCCTGGTCATCCAGGGCAGTGTGTGGATCAACTTCTCCTTTCCCTATCTGCAAAAGGAGCCCCTGTTCTTTCTGAGCTATCTGGTGGTCAGCTCCATCCAGATGGGCGCCAACATCGACTACGCCATCGTCATCGCCAACCGCTATGTGGAGCTGAAACAGACCATGCCGCTCAAAGACGCGGTGGTGGAGTCCCTGAATCAGGCATTTCCCACCATCATCACCTCCGGCACCATTCTGGCCTCCGCCGGCGTCCTAATCGGCTTTTTATCCACCAACCCGGCCATTGCCTCCATCGGCGTGTGCCTGGGCAGAGGCACCATCATCTCCATCTTCCTGGTCCTGGGCATCCTGCCCCAGATCCTGCTGCTGGGGGATATCATCATCGAGAAAACCGCCTTCACCCTCAAGCACCATCTCCCCATCCAAACCCACACCGGCGCCATGCGGGTGGACGGCCACGTCCGGGGCTACATCTCCGGCATTGTGGACGCCGACTTCAGCGGGACGGTGCACGGCACAATCAACGCAGCTGTGGAGGCAGGCGCGCTCCAGATTCAGGAGCCCGCCCGCCTGCCGGCGGAATGCTCCGGAAAGGAGGCGGTTTCCCATGCGGAAACACCCGGCACATAAGCTCTTTTGTCTGCTGCTGGCGGGATGGCTGACGGCCTCCTCCATGCCTTTCGCGTGGGCCGCTCCGGAGGATACCGTCTCCATCTCCTCGGTGGAGGACCTTCTGGCCTTCTCCAAAAACTGCGCGCTGGACACCTGGTCCCAGGGAAAGACCGCCGTTCTCACCGCGGATCTGGATCTCACCGGAACGGACTTCTCCCCCATCCCCACCTTCGGCGGCGTATTTCAGGGCCGGGGGCATACCGTCTCCGGCCTGCGCCTCTCCGCCGCCGGATCCAACCAGGGCTTTTTCCGCTATCTCCAGCCCGGTGCGGAGGTATGGGACCTGCACCTCTCCGGCCTGGTCATTCCAGACGGCACCCGCTCCAGCGTGGGCGGCGTCGCCGGCGTCAACGCCGGCATCATCCAAAACTGCTCCTTCCAGGGCTCCGTCCGGGGCAGAAATGCCGTAGGCGGCATTGTGGGGCGGAATGCGGAGACCGGCCAGGTCATCGGCTGTACCTCCCGGGGGTACATCTACGGGGAAAATGCCACCGGCGGCATCGCCGGGCGGAATCTCGGCGTTCTGCTGAAATGCGGGAACGAGGCCGGAATCAACCTCACCGGGGACGACGGCACAGGAAATCTGACGAATCTGGATCCCGGCAGCCTCCTGGAGGCCAGGGATACCGCCGAAACCGGCGAGGACGATTACGGCCTGCTGTCCAGCTGCACCGACACCGGCGGCATCGTCGGCTATTCCGGCGGCGCAGTGCAGAGCTGCGTCAACAAAGGCACCGTGGGCTACCCCCACGTGGGCTACAATACCGGCGGCATCGCCGGGCGGCAGAGCGGATATCTGGCAGGCTGTGTCAACAGCGGCGCCGTCCGGGGCCGCAAGGAGGTCGGCGGCATCGTAGGGCAGGCGGAACCCCATCTCACCGTCGATCCGGGCAGGGACGCCCTGGACCGCCTGCGGGCAGAGCTGGACACTCTGGACCGTCTGATTGACCGGGCCCTGGACGATGCCCAGAGCACCGGAGACGACGTATCCGCCCATCTCAGCGCCATGGGGCGCTATGCGGACGGCGCCCGGGACAGCTCCAGGCGTCTGCTGGACAGCACGGGCAATTTTATTGATGAGAATATCAACACCGTGAATACCCTGACCGCCGACATCACCAACGCCCTGGATCGTATCTCCCCCGCTCTGGACGACCTGGCGGATACCGGAAGGCGGCTGGAGCAGCTCTCCGACCACCTGGGCAGTGCGCTGGAATCCCTGGGCGGGGCCGCGGACATCGGCAGCGGCTCCATGGCAGAGCTGCGGGCCGCCGCAGAATCCCTGCGTCAGTCCGGCAGCAGCCTGGCCCGGGCAGCAAAGGCCCTTGGGGAAGCACTGGAGGCCCTTTTGAAAGGCGTGATCTCCCGGGACAGCGGCGCCCAGGCCGCCGCCCTGGAGGAAATCCGCAGCGGCGCTGCGGTGCTGCGGCGCTCATTCTCCGGCGCCGCCCGCGCGGTCACAGCCCTGCGGGGGGCTCTGGCGGATGTCGGCAGCCTCCCCGGAGGAGAGGAGACGCTCCCCGCGATGGACGGCCTGGGGACGGCGCTGTCCCGGATCTCCTCGGCTCTGGAAGGGATAGAAACCGCCCTGCCCGCTGCGCCTGAGGACTGGGATGCGGCCCAGGTCGCCCTCCGTCAGGCAGTGCAGGCCCTGCAGGAGTCCTCTGCCGGGCTGAACGATGCCCTGGCCGCCCTGCAAAAAGCCCTGGAGGGCGCCGCGCCGGCCTCCGGCAGGCTGGGGGACGCCCTGAGAGAGCTCCGGGAGGCCTCTTCCTCCTCCGCCGCCATCGGACGGCTGCTGTACAGCGCCTTCCGCACCATCCGCGGCGCAGTGGATGACCTCACCGGAAACGGCCCTGCGGCCTTCTCCCCCCTGGGGGCGGACTTCCGGGAGGCCGGTGACAGCCTGTATGACGCCGCGGCGGGGCTGTCCGGCGAAATGGAATTCCTGAACGGCATTCTTCACGACGGCAACCACACCCTGACGGAGGATCTGCGATCCGTCAGCCGCCAGTTCAATGTGGTATCCGACGCCCTTTTGGACGTGCTCACCGACCTGCGGGATACTGCGGGCCAGGGGGTGGATGGCCTGATCCAGGACACCTCCGATCAGGACATCTCCGCCGTCAGGGAGGGCAAAGTGACCGGCTGCACCAACACCGGAACCGTAGAGGGCGACCGAAATATAGGCGGTGTGATCGGCGCCATGGCCATTGAATTTGATCTGGACCCGGAGGATGACGCAACGGACAGCCTCTCTTTTGGAACCACCTATGAGACCAAAGCCGTCCTGCAGGACAGCCTGAACCGCGGCGCCGTTGCCGCAAAGAAAGACTGTGCAGGCGGGCTGGTAGGACGGATGGATCTTGGGACCGCCCTGAGCTGTCAGAACTACGGCTCCGTGGCCAGCGCCAACGGTGATTACGTCGGCGGCATCGCCGGGCTGGCAGACGCCAATCTCCGAAACTGCTTCGCAAAGAGCCCCCTCTCCGGCGGGAACTACGTCGGCGGCATCGCCGGGTGGGGCAGCCGCCTCCGGGAGTGCTATGCCATTGCCACCATTACGGAGGGCACGGAATATGTGGGGGCCATTGCCGGCAGCATGGAAAACAACGGCGTCCTCATCGGCAACCGCTTTGTGGCCACCGGCACGGCCGGGGTGGACGGCGTCAGCTACGCCGGCCGCGCCGAGCCCATCTCCTTTGCGGAGCTGCGGCAGCTGCCGGATATCCCCCCGGAGTTTACCGCTTTCACACTGACCTTGTCGGCAGAGGGCGAGACCGTAGCCCAGATCCCCTTCCTCTACGGAGACGACCTGTCCCTTTTGCAGCTCCCGGAGGTACCTGTCCGGGAGGGCAGCTACGGCCGATGGCCGGAATTTGACCGCTCAGGCCGAAGCTCTGACATCACCCTGGAGGCCGTCTACGCGCCCTGGATAACCATGGTGGCCAGCGCAGAGACCAGAGGCAAGCTGTCTCTCGCCCTGGCAGAGGGACTGTTCACCGAGGAGGCCGTTCTCCATGCGGGCCGGGGAACCCAGTCCCCGCCCCAGGGAGGCGGGGAGGTCTGGGAAATCACCCTTACCGGGGCGGATCTGCGCAGCGGCGACTGCGTCCCTCTGCGGCTATTGGCGCCCTCCGACGGAAATACCAGGGTCTGGCAGTATCAAGACGGGCAGTGGCAGCAGACGGAGGCAGCCCGGAACGGCCAGTACCTGCTGCTTTCCATGGAGGGCACGGAGGGCGTGTTCTGCCTCCAGCCCCAGGCAAAAAGCCTGTGGCTGCCGGCGATTGCCGCAGCACTGCTTCTTGCGGCGTTCCTCCTTCTGGCAAGGTACCGCCGAAAGCGGAAAACTGCCGGAGCCGCCGCTCCCCCGGAGACAAAGGCCGAGGAACTAAAGCGGTGAAGCAAGCCCCTCCGCTCCCCTGCGGTGCAGAAGCTGCCGCTTTCATACAGAGGGAAGAGGCGCTGATGACACGGCGCCTCTTCCCTCTGTCGTCAAAACAGTGAATCATAACCACCGGCACAGCCGGTGGTTTTCTTTTACAAAAAACCGGAGCAGGGCCTGTGCCCTGCTCCGGTACAATGGAGGTGACACCCGGATTTGAACCGGGGAATCAGGGTTTTGCAGACCCTTGCCTTACCACTTGGCTATGTCACCATTGCCGTACTCTATTATATGCGGCTTTTTCAAAAAAGTCCACATTTATTTTTGGTATTGCGGTTCCCACATATCTATGTGGGAACCGCATGTGGAGCGGGCAACGAGGCTCGAACTCGCTACCTCCACCTTGGCAAGGTGGCGCTCTACCAGATGAGCTATGCCCGCATGGTGCCCAGAGCCGGAATCGAACCAGCGACACGTGGATTTTCAGTCCACTGCTCTACCAACTGAGCTATCTGGGCAAATCCCCTTCCCGCACCACAGGAATACCCTGCAGCCCCGGAGGGGCCCACGGGATACGCTTCATACCCCGTGGGAACTGGCGACCCGGAACGGGCTCGAACCGTCGACCTCTAGCGTGACAGGCTAGCGTTCTAACCAACTGAACTACCGGGCCATAAAAACCTTCCGCCGCCGGAAAGTGGTGGGAACAACTGGACTCGAACCAGTGACCCCCTGCTTGTAAGGCAGGTGCTCTAACCAGCTGAGCTATGCTCCCAGGTCCCCGTCTTTTTGTCAGACGGCAAAAGCTATTATACGCAAGAGGGCCCTTTCTGTCAACCCAGTTTTACGAATTTTTTCAAAATTTTTTCCTCATCCCCGCCAGCAGCAGCTCCAGTTCCTCTTTGGTAAAAAACTGCACATTATCACAGAAACGGCAGGTCAGCTCTGCACTTCCCTGCTCTGTAATCATGCTCTGCAGCTCCTCCGGCCCCAGGCTGATCAGCGCCCGCTCCATCCTCTCCCGGCTGCAGTCACAGCGGTATTCAATCGGGCTCCGCTCCAGAATATCCACTTCAAAGTCCGAGAGTACCCTGCGCAGCATACTCTCCGGATCTGCCTCTTTCCTCAGCAGCTCCGTCACCGCGCCGGCGGCCAGAACGCCGCCCTCCACCTTTGCAACGACGTCCTCCCCCGCGCCGGGCAGCAGCTGGATGAGGTACCCTCCCGCGGCCAGGACGCTCTGATCCCGGTCCACCAGCACTCCCAGTCCGCAGGCCGTCGGAATCTGCTCGGACTCCACAAAATAGGCCGCCAGATCCTCGGCAATCTCACCGCCCAGCAGCTCCACGCTGCCCACATAGGGGTCTTTCATATGCAGGTCGCGGATGACGGTCAGCGTGCCGCTGCAGCCCACCGCAGCCCCCACATCCAGCTTTCCGTCCGGGCGCAGGGGCAACTCCACCGCCGGGTTGTCCACCGTCCCCCGGACGTTGCCACAATTGTCGGAAACAGCCAGGAGGCCTCCCAGGGGGCCTCCGCCCTGGATGCGCAGTGTCAGGCTGGCGCCCTCCTCCTTCAGGGCGTTTCCCATCATGGAGGCCGCCGCCAGCGTCCGGCCCAGCGCCGCCGTAGCCACTGGCAGGGTTCTGTGAATCTGCCTGGCCCGCTCCGTCAGTTCCCGGGTGGATACCGCCACGGCCTTTACGCAGCCGTCTTTTGAAATTGCCCGCACCAATTGATCTCCCATGAAATAGCTCCTTTGCTCTAGCTCTTAATACACCGCACAATCCAGCGGTCCTCGTCCGCCGCCGGGGAACGCAGGGACAGGTCCCCGGTAAACACAACCGAGGAGAAGCCCGCCTCCTCCAGGTACCGCCGCAGCTCCTCCGCCTCCCACGCCCGCTCCCGGTGCTCCTCAAAATCCCGCTCCCATCCCCCGTCTGCCCGCAGGCGGAACAGATCCACCTGATAGGTGCAGATCCTGGTCTTTGCGGAAAAAAAAGTCCGCCAGGCGCAGAAGGTCTCCTCCGTCTCATCCAGATACGCCTGTCCGTCCATCCGCCGCAGCTTATAGGGGGTATTCACGTCAAAGATAAACTGCCCGCCCGGGCGCAGCCAGCGGTACACCCGGCGGAACGTCTCCCGCAGGTCCCGCACCCTGGTCAGGTAATTCAGGGAGTCCAGCGTGGAGACCGCCGCGTCCACCTGCTCCGCCAGATGCAGGCGGGGCATGTCCTGGCAGACAAAAAGCGGCGGCGCTTCCAGCCCGGAGGCCTTCGCCGCAGCCTGGGCCAGCATCTCCACAGAGCCGTCGACAGCTGTCACCCGGTATCCCCGCTCCGCCAGCAGGCAGGCAATCGTCCCCGTGCCGCAGGCGAGATCCAATACGTTTTCCACCGGAATGCGGCCCTTTCGAAACAGCCGCTCCAAAAAATCCGCCCGCCGCCGATAGTCCCCATCCGCCATCAAACCGTCATAGCTGGAGGCCAGGGCATCGTATCCGCTCATCTGTTCTTCATCCGGGCAAACACCGCTGCATAGCCGCCTGTCCCATAGCTCAAAGAGCGGTTCACCCGGCTGATGGTGGCGCTGGAGGCCCCGGTGCGCTCCAGGATGTCGTTATAGATCATACCGTCATCCAGCAGCGACGCCACTTCAAACCTCTGTTCCATGGAGCGAAGCTCGGACACGGTACACAGATCCTGAAAAAAATCGTAGCACTCCTGCTCATCCCTCAGCTGCAAAATGGCCTTGTACAGCAGCTCGCTCTTTTCCTTCTTGCCGATCTTGACCATAATTAAGATACCCTCCACGCGCTTTTTGTACTTGTCATCCGGGCAGGCGCCTGACGGCGGCCTCTCCGCTGCCATTGTATTTTAGCACTGCATTGTGTGAAAGTAAAGGGCCTCCAGACAAATTTTCCCCAAACGGCGCACCAACGCCCTCTCTTCTCCATAAACTGGGGTAACTGTTCGGCAGTCAACGTCAGTGAGAGAGGGGCGGCAAGGATGGCAAAAAACAACCCGGAGGAACTGTGCACGGAACCCTTTGCAGCGGAGCGGGAGTGGACCGTGGAGGGCATCCCCGTGCTGACGGCGTCGGTGACGGTCCCCCGGCCGGCGTCAGCGGACCGGGTCTCCCGGCGCATCCGCCGCTACTACCAGCTTCAGTGCCGCTCCTATCTCCGCTACTGTGAGCGATGGCTCTTTCCCCAGGCGGAGGCGGCATACCGGGAGGCCCTGGCCTCCAGCGCCCCCCTCCCCTGTTTCCGGGCGGAGCTCTGCTACCGGGTCACATACAACCGGGGCGGCCTGTGGAGCCTGTACACCCAGTCCCGGGAGACGGCGCCGCCGGGCCCCGCCCTGCTGACGCGCCGCGGGGACACCTGGGATTTAAGCGGGGGATACCCGGTGGAGCTGTCCTCCTTCTTCCCGCCCCGCAGCGGCTGGAGGAAAACCCTGCTGTCCCTGGCCGCAGAGGAGATCCGGCGGCAGGAGGACGCGGGCGTCTCCCGGTATCACAGGGAGTGGCGCCGGGAGCTGCGCCGCCGGTTCAACGCCCAGAACTTCTACCTGACGGCAGAGGGTCTGGTCTTTTTCTTCCCCATGTACGCCATCGCCCCGCCGGCGGAGGGCATCCCCACGTTCACCCTGCCGTATGAGGGCACCCTGTGCCGTCTGCCGGAGGCGCCGCCTCCGGCTGCACAGGCGGCAGGGGGCGCGGAGTAGCCGGGCATCCGCCTGTTCCCCCTCCTCTCCCGGGGAACAGGTATAAAAAGGCATGTAACCGCTGCGGTTACATGCCTTTTCGGTCTGGGCGGGGCATCTTATGTAACGTATGGGATATCCGTCAGCACAAATCCTCCGCTGTGAGGAAAACGTCGTCCGGCACTGTGATTGGCTGCCCGGGCAGGCTGCGGAGGCGGGTCAGCAGATCATTGACTGCCCGTATCAGCTTATCGCCGTCCTCCTCCTGCAAAACCCGAATCAGCTCTTTCAGGATACCCGGTACTTTTTGATGCAGCAGATCGCCGTTTTTGATAATAAATTGCGAGAGGCGGTGATCCATATTGCAGAAATAGCGCAGGGAAGTCATCCTGTCTGCCAAGTATCTGCATTCTCCTTCGGGACGCAGGAACAGAGCAGGTGGGAATATAAGCGGGTTTTCTTCTCCGGTATTTTCACTTTTCTCGGTAATATAGATTTCCCTGCTGCTTCCCGTCAGCGTCATATACAAAGCATAATTTTGCTTCAGGTAAGCAAGGCACAATTGATAACACATTCTCCGTTGTTCATTCTCCCCGCCTCCCGCAAAAGCCAGACCCTTTTTTAAAAGAATCCGGTGATGTTTTTTCACAAGACTTTTGAGCTCATCGCATCCGCAGCTACCCCTGTCTGTATCAAAGACCAGCCTCTTTTTCAGGTCAGGCCTCTTTTTCAGCAGAGAACCATAAATAGAAGCCGGAATCATCCAGGGGTTATCTTTCAATAGGGCCTTCTGACTACGGCCGATTTGAAAGCCCTCGCGTCTCAAATTCATTCCCACCAATGCAATGTCACAGGACATTTCCAGCGGCAGTTCACGGATTCCCAAACGCGCCACATCCACACCGGGGCGGTATTTGTCCTGTAATAATACGATTGATCCCAATCTATTCTCATTCCAGCCATCTGAAAAAAGAAACTCACTATCTCCACACAATATCCCGTTGTGTGCTGCAGCATCACGGAGAAGAACCCTGTTATAGACATTGCAGAAATATTTTTTATACCATACATAGTCATGCAACTCACAGATTAATACTTCATAACTTCTATTATATCGATCATACGCCTTCAGCATTTCCCATTCATCCCTATTGGGGAGCACCCTGCCTGTGACCTCCTGGTACTTTTGTTCGGCTTCTCTTATTCTTTGATTCAGTTCCGGTACGGAAAGATCAGGCCACTCATGGCGCATATATCGTTTCCAATCAGGATTATCATTATACCCCCGTATTATTGCATCCATTATTTCGCTTTGAATTCTCCCTTGCGTTAAATCTCCCTTATACAGCCGCATTACTTCCTCATTTATCTCCGGATATACATCATCGCGCCGACACTGCTCTTCAATAATTCGTATAGTACGCTGAAACCCACGCGGAAAGTCCAAGGAAATCCTAATCGAAAGTGCATCTCTGGCGTCGTTTACCCTTAAGTCAATATTAACATCAGCTTTTACAGATTGTTTCCCAATTTTCAAATTCATCGGTGCATGGCTCCCGACAACCTTCGCCGTCAGTAGCGCCCCGGAGAGGTAGGGCGATTCGGTATACCGGTCCAGGGGGGCGCACTTCAGCACGACCTTGGGAGGCACATCGAAAACCAGGCCCGGGATCTCCCGGGAGACCTGCCGGCACTGCTCCTCCGTCATGGGGATCTCCAGGACCCCCTGCTCCGCCGGGTCATCCGATGGGTGGATACTGTGAACCGCCTCCATAAACTCATCCTTCGTGGCGTAGTCAAAGGAGCCCTCCACGCCGTCGTAGTGAATGGGGACGGAGGGATAGACCACATAGCGGTCCACAATCTCCTTGAACCCCGTGTACTTTCCGGTCTGATAGAGGTTGGTGCGCACCGCCACCGCCGTGCCCGGCTCCGGCAGATACGGGCGCTTCTCCGAAGCCGTGACCCCGCTCATGGGCCTGGGCCGGTGGCCCTCGCCCTGGCTGGCCATGTAGTAATAGCCGCTCATCCCGTGCATGCTCAGCCGCAGCGCAGGGGGGCGCTCCCCGTCCGCCCCGAACCGCTTGGTGCTGACCTCCACCCGGTTGGAGTCCTCGCCGCCCATAAAGCAGGACAAAATCCCGATACCGAACCGGCTGATGGGCGTATAGTCCGGATCCGCCCGGCAGCGGATCTTCTCCTTTCGAAAGGTGTCCGAGGCATAGTAGGAGCTGCCGATTTTCAGGAAGTAATTCTCGATAATATCCTTTGTCATGCCGGTCCCGTTGTCCTCAATGCGGAACCAGTGATACCCCTCTTCATCCATCCAGGAGCGGATATTAATCCGGGGCCTCCAGTCCCGCGGCAGGTTTTTATCCAGCTGCTCCCTGGTGCGGACGGCGTCAATGGCGTTTTGAATCAACTCCCGGACGAATACCGACGGGTCACTGTACAGCTCCTCCCCCACCAGCAGCTCCATAATCTGGTCCTGATCCATGGTCAGACGGTACTGGCCCGACACATATCCCTCGGCCTTGATCACCCGTTTGATTTTGCTGGGCAGTATAAAATCCTGCCACTTTCCCGTATAGCGGCGGAGCAGCTTGCCGCACTCGTCCAGCTCGTGATCCGCCCAGTCCAGATAGCTGTTTACCGTCTGCTCAATCTGCATCGACCGGCTGACGGCATGGTAGGGCAGATCGTAGGGCGTTTGGCGGTCCGTCACATGCAGAAAGTCAAACCCCTGGGAGGCCATGTGCTTTTGCCACTCTTCCCTGCTGACCTTGGCGTCGTCCCCCTCCGCCCGTTCCAGGCCGCTGTAATCATAAACGGCTCCGGGGGCGCGGCTGGTGTCAAAGTCCAAAATATCGGCCAGCCGGAGCAGGATTGCGCAAAAGCGCAAATCCACCGTCTGGGTACCCGCCATACCGTTTAAATCAACCGCAAACTCCCCGTGGCTCCGGCACACGCGCACCAAATCATCCCGGTCCACCCTGCCCCACAGCACCGCCGGCCACTCGATGCCGCCCAGCAGCTCCGACGCCCGCTCATGGTGGATGCTGCGCAGATATTTCTGCAGCATCCCGTCTGTGAGCTCCGGCTCGTCCGGGTTTGCGGCATAGGCCTTCACGTACTCGCTGTGATTGCGCTCCAAATACTGCGCGAGGCGGTCCCTGTCGCCCAGCAGCCCGTCCCTCTCCTGCTCGCTGCAGCTCATCCCGATGTCATGGCAGCAGGCGGCCAGGATCAGCATGGCCGCCTCGTCGCGGGAGAGCCTGTCGACGGAATCGCCCAGCAGGTCGGCCATCCTGCGGAGGACGTTGCAAATGTGGGTCTCGTCGTGCAGCGTGTACATGGGAAAATAATCGCGGATGGTCCTTGCCCGGTCAACTCCGAATACACAGACCGACCTGACCCCGCTCAGATATTCATTGGCAACCCGCTGGTCCGGGCGCAGCCGTTCGTCCTCTTCGCCCGCTTTCCGCACCAAAACATCCCACAATGCCTCTTCCATAACGCCCATCGTATTTCCCGCCTTTATCCGCAAATTCGCTCTTATCCGCAAATATCCACAGGGGATCCCCGCCGGATGGTATCCCTCCGCAAAACCGGCGCGCCTGCATACGAATTCATCCTGATATCACCCAGGAGAGTTCCCAGACATCCGGAAAGACGTTCGGCAGACGGCTGAAACCTCCGGAAATTTCCTCCCTTTTCCGGCCCGGCGCAGGTTCACGCTGTTTTTGTAATTTTATGGTAGCATACTTTTTTCTCAATTTCAATTGCAGAATCAGCGGGCGGCGGCAGTCGTCTCAATGAGCCTTTCCCTCACCCGTACACGGCGCCTGGTGTCATCATTTCCTCTGTTTCAGAGCGCCTTCCCATTCAGCCGAAAGGGGAACAGCCGCCTGCTGCTCCCGGAACCGGCCATCTGACGCAGTTCTGCGCACAAAAGCGGAGTGCCCTTCCGGGGATACACACGCCCCGGAAGAACACCCCGTATGCAGTGGGCGGAGCCCTGCGCCGCCTGCGCCTCAAGCCTCCGCCGGAAATTTTAAAGGCTGCCGGAAGCCCCGGCTCTCATACCATGAAAACGGCCCAATATCCGCTTGCTCCGCTCCGGCGGGAAGTAGCTTTGAATATAGGAAACGGTGAAAATCAGAAGGCAGAGCAGCACCGTGATTTTCAGCACGTCGTAGAGAAAAAACCGAATGCTCCCTCCCATACGTCCCCCTACGTCCAGCCCCAGCAGGGAAAGGCCCCCGCCAATCAGCTCATTCAGCCATTTCATGCCCAAAACCTGATCCTGTACAAACTGCCATACGGCCATAGAGAAACCCCGCTTTCAATGTCTTACAGAATACATCAAATATATTTGATGTATTCTGCCCGAATAAACGCCATCCTGCCGTGATGGCGTCTATCTATCACACGGGAGGCATCCGCCCTCCCGGTCTGCGTCCGGCGTGGTAACAGCCAGCAGCAGCTCCACGGCTCTATCCCTGCCGGCCCCGCTCAAACGGTAATGTGTCCACTTGCCCTCTTGCCGGCTCACCACAAGCCCGGAATCACATAGAATCTTCATGTGGTAGGACAGGCCCGACTGTGTCAAGTCCATCGGTTCCTGCAAAACACAGGCGCATTTTTCACCGCTTCGCAGCTGTTCCAAAATGGCAAGGCGCTTGGGGTCACACAGGGCCTTAAATACTCCCGCATGCTCTTGATGGATGGGATCCATACCGACCTCTTCAAATCAAATTTTTTTGATGTATTGCAGTATACGCGCTCAAGCCCGGATTGTCAACAGCTTTTTAAAAATTCTATAAAAACAGGGGGGACGGCTTATGTGCCCCCACGAAATTATTCGGCCCCGCAAATACATTGTTTCCGTCCGGGCCGTGCAGCGGCTGACCCGGTCTGTCCGGCGCATAGGGCGCAGGCTCTCAAATCCCCGGCGGTTCCATACCGCCAAACCGCATTAACGGCATAGGCCTGCAAGTCCGCCAGTTCTCTCCTCCCCCTTTTTTCGCAGTATCTCCCGGAATTGCTCCGGATGTGCGTCCAATAAATTGCCGCATATTCCTGCATAAAAGGAAATCTGCTCTCCTCGGCACCGGTTCCGCCGGCGCGCCCGGGCCAGCGGTTCCGGCGGTATAGGCCGCGGCAGCGATTCCCCCGCGAACATGCGTCCTGCGGCCAGAGTCCGTTCTTCCCTTGTCAGTCAGCGGGAAAACAATTCCCGCTACAGAGTCAATTTTCAGCCGGGCTCCGGCAAAAATCTCCGCTGTGTTTGCCGCAGTGGAAATTTATCTTTCGGCGCTGATGGAACGGCCGCAGCTCTCCTGAAAATTTCCGGAAGAAGCAGAGGCGCCCAGCCGCCGGCAGGTTATTTGCATCCTTTAAAAAATGAGAAGCTGCCATACGGAATCCCCACGGAAATACCGGAAGATACCGGGCCGCTCACGAATGCCATAGCTGCACCGCGGCCCCTGACAGAAACCGCCCCGTCTATGACCTTCTTCCTGGCAAAAACTTCACGGGATGGCCGGAGAAAATTTGAAAAAACTACTTGCAATATATTAATATATCGTGTAATATAGTTTTATAAACTATATTACACGATATGGCCACCGCATACCCGCGGCTGGCACGAGAAGGAGCAGTATGATGGAAGCGATGCCGATGACAAATCCGATATGCCGGGAACAGGCCCGGGCAATGCGAAAAGCCCGGATCCGGGCCAGAAATGAGCCGCCCCGCCTGACGGCGGGAGAGGAGGCATTCAACGCCGCAAGCCATGGCGCAGGCGTGCTGCTGGCAGCGGCGGCAATGGCGCTGCTGCTGCTGAAATCCGACACGCCGCTGAAGCTGACGGCCTCCTGCTTTTACGGCGTCAGTATGGTGGGGATGATGGCGATGAGCAGTCTGTACCATGCCATGAAACCCGGCTCTGCGGCAAAGCGGATATGCCGGCGGTTTGACTATACCTCCATCTATCTGCTGATCGGCGGGACATTTGCCCCCATTTTCCTGGTGTATCTGGGCGGCAGGCTGGGCGTTGTGCTGTTCTGCGTACAGTGGAGCGTGATTCTGGCGGGCGTTGCGCTGATTCTGATATTCGGCCCGGGGCGCTGGCGGGCACTGCACTTTACGCTGTATTTTCTCATCGGCTGGAGCGGGCTGATGTTCCTGCCCGACTTCTATGTCAACAACCGAATGCTGCTGTGGTTTATTCTGGCGGGAGGTCTGGTATACACCCTGGGGATGATCCCCTTTGCCAGAGGCAGGAGGAACGACCACTGCATCTGGCACCTGTTCGTGCTGGCTGCCGCGGCACTGCAGTGGGCCGGGATTTACACAAGGATCTATTGAGACCGCAGCGGTCAGGGGCCGGGTGCAGAGCGCCCGGCCTTTTTTCCGCACCGCCATGTGTTTCCGGAGGCCTGCCCATTCTGCCGGCACACGGCGGCAGAATGGGCAGGGATGGATAGGGAAGGCATGTTTCTGGCCGATTGCACAAAAAGAAGGGAAATTTTTTCAAAATCAGATTGTTAAAAAAATTGACAACTTGCCGGATTTGGTCTAAACTAAATTATAAGTTTAACAAACTTCTCTGATGGGAGTGACTGTTTTGAAAAAGGAAAATATCTCTGATGCGGTCATCCGCCGCCTGCCGCGGTACTACCGGCAGCTGACGGACCTCTGTACCCGCGGCGTGATCCGCATCTCCTCCCACTCTCTGGGGCAGGAGATGAACATCACCGCCTCCCAGATCCGGCAGGACTTCAGCTGTTTCGGCGAGTTTGGACAGCAGGGCTACGGCTACAATGTGGAGGAGCTGCGCTCCGAGATCGGGCACATCCTGGGCGTGGACAACAACCACCACCTCATTATGATCGGCGTGGGCAATCTGGGCCATGCGCTGCTGCAGAACTTCCATTTCAATCAGGCGGGCTTTGCGGTGGACGCCGCTTTTGACATCTCGACCTCTGTAATCGGCTCCAGGGTCAACGGCGTGCCGGTCTATGCCCTGGACGAGCTGGAGGAATACATCCGGGGCCACGCCGTGGATGTGGTAGTGCTGACGATTCCCCAGTCGGTGGCGCAGGACACGGCAGACCGTCTTATCGGCCTGGGGGTCCGGGGGTTCTGGAATTTTACCAACGTGGAACTGAGCAGCAGTGACCCGGAGGTGCAGTTTGAGAACATCCACTTTGCGGATAGCCTGCTGACACTCAGCTACCGCATTGCCAACCGCTGAGGAAAGGAAGCGCATGAAGAAAAAGCTTTTTGTTCTGCTGCCCGCCTGTTTTCTGGCTCTGGCGGCTGTGTGGGCGGCAGCCGCCGGGGATGCGGCTGACCCGCTGGCGACACTGTCCTACCTGACCGGGAGTTTTTCCGCAATGGTGGACGAGCAGGTGGAGCGGCGGCTGGACGACTCCGATGCCGCTCTGCTGAACGGCGGGGGGAACGCGCCATCCGCGGCCGCCTCCCCCTCCTGGGCGGAGGTGCGGCTGAAAGGGGCGGATGATGCGGTCTGCTCCACCGGCTCCAGCGTGATGCTGCTGGCGGGCGGGGCCTATGTGTCCTATCCCTCTCCCGGCGCCGTGGTGGACGTCACCGCCGGCGCGGTGGTTCCCAGCGGCACGGCGCTGACCGTCAATCACCGCTATCTGGCGGCGGAGGATACCGTGGCCCATGTTATCGTCACTTCCAAGACGGCGGTGCTGGACTACCAGGGCGGTGTGGAGTTTGCCTATTCCGGCACCGAGGACTACAACGCCATGGCCGCCGCCCTGAAACAGCTCCACCTCTTCCGGGGCACTCTCACCGGCTACGGCCAGGGATTTGATCTGGAGGCAGCCCCCACCCGGCTCCAGGCGCTGATTATGTTTATCCGCGTTCTGGGGGAGGAACAGCAGGCCCTGGCCTGGACGGGGACCACCCCCTTTACGGATGTGGCCCGCGGCTCCGAGGCGGAGAAGTATGTGGGCTACGCCTACGAGCGGGGGTACACCAACGGATACAGCGCCACCCAGTTCCGGCCTGCCGGGGCGGTGAACGCCCACCAGTATACGGAGTTTGTCCTTCGGGCCATGGGATACAGCTCCTCCGCCAATACGAATCTGGCGGACGTATTTGACCGGGCAATGAACGCCGGCGTTCTGACCGCCGGGGAATCCTCCATGCTCCAGCGGGACCGCTTCCTGCGCGCAGAGCTGGTGTATATCTCCTACTACGCCCTGGACGCCCTGCTGCCCAACAGCAGCCGGACCCTGGGAGACCAGCTGATGGACGCAGGTGTATTCACCGCCGCGGAGTGGGACACAGCCCGGGGGATGGTGACCTCCTGGCGGCTGTGACGGAATTTTGCACCCCCGGGAGAGGGGCGCATACTATGGGTTGAGGCCGGTTGCTCCGGTCAACAATTCATAGGGAGGTTCCCATATGTGCAATAACGGCTTTGGCGGCGGCAACTGCTGCTGGATCATCATCCTGCTGATTATCATCTGGTGCTGCTGCGGTAACAGCGGCTGGAACGGCGGCAACAACTGCTGCTGCTGCGAGTGCAACTGCGGCAGCAACTGCTGCTGCAACAACGGCTGCAACTGCAATTCCAATCCCTGCTGCTGATCCCCCGCGTTACACAGAAGAGCGCTGGGCGCCCCGGATCCAGGAGATCCGGGGCGCCTCAGACTGCTTTACTCCGGCCGTGGGTGCAGGGAGTCCCGGATCATAATTCCGGTGCCCAGCGCCATCACCGCAAGCGCACCGTAGAAAAAGCGGTTGGGCCGCTCCCCCAGCAAAAGCATGCTGAAGGCAACGCCCAGGAATGGAGCGACGGAGTAATAGGCGCTGGTCTTTGCAGCTCCCAGGCCCTTTTGGGCCAGAATATAGAAGTTGATGCTCAGCCCGTAGGAGACAAAGCCCAGGAGCAAAGCCGCCGGAATCCATCTTGCCTCCGGGAGAGGCTCCCCCAGGGCCAGGGCGACGCAAAGGCTTCCAAGGCCGGAGCAGCAGCCCTTGATGGTGACAATCTCCACAGAGCTCTTGCTGCTGAGCATTTTGGTACAATTGTTTTCAAAGCCCCAGCAGATGCAGGCGCTTAGGACAAGGAGAGAGCCCCGGTTAAAAGCAAAGGCCCCGGCCCCCTCGAAGCTCAGGAGAATGCTGGACAGTGTGACCAGGCCGATGGCCATCCACAGAGTCCTGGAAATCGTCTCCTTAAAAACCAGCAGCGCGATGACAGACGTGGCTGCAATTTCAAAATTGTTTAAGAGGGACACATTGGCGGAGGTGGTCCGGGCAATCCCCATCATCAGCAGAATGGGGGCGGCGATATCCAGCACCACCATTGCAGCGGTATAGGGGAGGTCTCTCCCTGTCAGAGGCTCCCGGCGGATATCCCGGCCGGCCGCACGTTCACCCAGGCCCCAGAGGAGCAAACCAAGCCCGGCGCCGAGGTACAGGAGCGCCGCCATCATCGTGGGGCCTGTATGGGCCAGGAGCTCTTTGGACAGCGGGATGTTAACGGCGTACAGCGCCGCCGCAAGGATGGCGAAGAGATCTGCTGTGGGTTTGTGATCCATGGACTCAGCCTCCCGGAGATGGGGTATCAGGGCAATCCCCGGAAATGACGAGAAACGTTCATCAAACCGGGAAGCGCCTGGCTGCGCTGCCGCCCCTGACGGACGCCGGCCCGTCAGACCCGAGCGGATGATATCAGGCCAAACCGCCTGCGCCCTCCGTCCCGCCCTGTAATTTCGGGCTACTCTTTTCCCGCCATTTCCGGAAATCCCCATAGATGATACCATATGGACGACGGGATGTCCAGAGCCGGGCGGAGGCCTCAACCTGCGTGGGAGATGTTTTCCGCAGAAGCATGCCCGGACATGCTGTCATCTGCAAGGACGCCGCGGCAGCTCAACTCCGGCCATTTTTCCGCTCTCTGCGGGACGGCCGAAAAATTCAGCCCAATACACCTTAAAATTGTTCGTGTTTGTGATATACTGTTGAAAAAACGGCGGCCGGGCCGCCGGAGACGTAAGGAGAAGCCCTATGGAGAACTATTTTGAGCCCCGCCTTGCCCCGGACCAGCTCCGGGCGGTCAGCTCCGTCGGCCTGGCGCATATCGGGGATGCGGTGTTTGAAATTCTTGCCCGCACCTGGCTCTGCGCCCACGGAAAGGCCACGGGAAAGGGGCTGCACCAGGCGGCGGTCCGTCTGGTGTGCGCAGAGTCCCAGGCGCGGCGGGCAGAGCGGATCCTGCCCCTGCTCAGCGGGGAGGAGGCGGCGGTGTTCCGGCGTGGGCGCAACGCCCATGTCCACACCGTCCCCGGCCACGTCAGCCGCGCACAGTATGGGGAAGCCACGGCGCTGGAGGCCCTCTTTGGCTGGCTGTATCTCAGCGGGCAGCGTGACCGGGCCAACCAGCTCTTTTGTGAGATGATGAAGGAGGCGGAGGAATGCCGTTAGATGCGATCTGCCTGCAGGCAGTGGTGGAGGAACTGCGGCCGCAGCTGCTGGGGCTGCGGATCGACAAGGTACAGCAGCCTGCCAGGGATCAGGTGATCCTGCTGCTGCGGGGCCGGCGGCTGCTGCTGAACGCCGGAGCCAACGCGCCCCGTATTCAGCTGACGGAGCTGGCCCGGGACAATCCGGCGGAGCCGCCGATGTTCTGCATGCTGCTGCGCAAACATCTGACAGGGGCGAAGATTGCAGGGCTGCGCCAGCCGCTGCTGGAACGCCTGGTACAGCTGGATCTGGAAGTGACGGACGACTTTGGCCGCCCGGGAAAACGGACGCTGGTGCTGGAGGCCATGGGGCGCCGGTCCAACCTGATCCTGCTGGACGGGGAGGGGCGGATTGTGGACTGCCTGCGTCGGGTGGATGCGGAGATGTCCGCCGCCCGGCAGGTACTGCCGGGGCTGTATTATGAGCCGCCGGCAGCCGGGGAGCGCCTGCCGGTGACGGAGGAGACGGCAGAGGGATTCCGGGACAGGCTGGCCGCCGCCAATCCGGAGCGGCAGGCGGATGCTTTCCTGTTGGACAGCTATTTTGGAATCTCGCCCCTCATGGCCCGGGAAGTGGTGTTTCAGGCGGCGGGAGAGACGGACTGCCGCCTCTGCGGGCTGGGTGAGAGCGGACGGACGCGCCTGTGGGAGGCGGTGCAGAACTTTGTCTCCGCCGTCCGGGAAAGCCGCTTTACCCCTGTCTGTCTGATGCGGGACGGCCGTCCGGCGGAGTTCTCCTGCCTGCCGGTGGCCCAGTACGGCGGGGTCATGGAGACGGAGATATACGGCAGCTTTTCCGAGCTGCTGGACGCCTTTTACCAGGCCCGGGAACAGCAGGAGCGGGTGCGCCAGCGCGGGGCCGACCTCATCCGCACCGCATCCGCGGCCCGGGACCGCCTGCGGCGGAAGCTGGCCGCGCAGGAGCGGGACTACGCCCAGACCCAGGACCGGGACAAACTCCGTATCTGCGGCGACCTCATCACGGCCAATCTCTACCGCATGGAGCGGGGACAGGGCACGCTGACGTGTGAGAACTACTATGACGAGGCGGGGGGCGAGGCAGTCATCCGGCTGGATCCGCTGCTGACGCCCCAGCAGAATGCCGCCAAATACTATAAGCGCTACACCAAGGCCAAAACCGCCGAGAAGTACCTGCGGGAGCAGATGGAGATCGCCCGGCGGGATCTGGATTACCTGGAGAGCGTTTTGGAGGAGATCAGCCGGGCGGAGACGGAGCAGGACTTTCTGGATATCAGGGGCGAGCTGCGGGAGGCGGGCTTTCTGCGCCGGCAGGGAAAGAAGGAGCCCCGCCAGCGGGCGGCAAAACCCCGGGAGTTCCGCACCAGCGGCGGCTTTCAGGTGCTGGTGGGGCGGAATAACCGCCAGAACGACCGCCTGACGCTGAAAGAGGCGGATCACCGGGACATCTGGCTCCACACCCAAAAGCTCCATGGCTCCCACGTCATCCTCCGCACCGGCGGACAGGCTGTGGGGGAAGAGGATCTGGTGGAGGCCGCTAAACTGGCAGCCTGGTACTCCCAGGCCCGGGAGAGCGGCAACGTGCCCGTGGATTATGTACAGGTGAAATATGTGAAAAAGCCCGCCGGAGCCCGGCCGGGCATGGTGGTCTACACCCGGCATCAGACAGTGAACGTAACCCCGGAGGAGGCATTGGTGAAGCGGCTGAAAATCCGGTGAGGAAGTAAGAACCTGTATTCACAACCGTTGAACGCTGTTTGGCCGGCCTTTTTCCCGCCATACTGTGTCGATTTCCCTTGCCATGACGGATTTTAAGGGAAATCAACGCAGCCCTGGCGAAAAGAGATGCCGTAAGACGGCGTTTCGACATTTTTCAAACAAGGCCTAATGGTACGGGCGGAAAATTTTGACGGAGAGCCCCCGGTCCGGGCTTATATGCGCACACCCCGGAACAACGCAGCCCCGGCCGGAGAGAGGAGGTGCTTCCTGCGGTCCGCAATATGGCCCGGGGTGCCAGCGTCCCAGGGCCCATCCTGCGGATTGCAGGGGCAGCAGCCTCCGGCATGGGGACGGGAAGCAATATCATCGCCCAGCATTTTGGCCCGGGACGGCAGGCAGACGTTTGCTCCTCCGCGGCCTCCTCGGTGCGGCCGGGCGGGGTGGCCGGCCCGGCTGTCACCCTCCTCTGCACCCTCCCGGCCCCGGCGGGAAAACCGGCCCCGGTTCTCCGTCCCGGAGGCCCGGTGACTCTTCAGAACATCGGCTCAAAACAATCGCTTTTTCTCTGCGGCAAAATTAAGATTTTTCTTTTCAATTGCGACAGAATATGGTATCATTAATCTGCTTTTCGAGGAAAGGAAACTTTGTGAAAGGGGAAACAGCTATGAAAAATCTCTTCGGAAAACGCACCGCGGCCCTGATTCTGTCCCTGGCAATGTCCCTCGCTCTGGTCCTGCCGGCCTCCGCCGCCACGGAGCAGAAAAGCGTAGAGGTCACCACCGGCGTCGGCCTTGTCATCAACGGACTGAACGCCGCCCCCACCGACGCCTCCGGCAAAGCGGCGGAACCGCTCTATTATGACGGCACCACCTATGTCCCCGCCCGGGCGCTGGGCGAGGCGCTGGGCCAGACTGTGGCGTGGGACTCCTCTGCCCGCTCCGTGCACATCGGCACCGAGGGCACGGACCCCGCCAACGATGCGGCGTATCTGAGCGAGTATTTCGGTATCTCCCGCCTCACCGGAACCGTGAGCTGGAACGCCTACAACAGCGCCCTGGAAAAGCTGGGCTTTGAAAAGGCCTCCTCCTCCGGCACGCTGACCCCTGCCGCCGCCGCCAAATCCCTGGTGGCCGCCGCCAATATGACCGAGCTGGCCCTGACTTACACCGCGCAGGAAGCCTCCGAAGCCTGCAAGCGGTACGGCGATGTCTCCGCTGCCGACGCGCCCTATGTGGCCTGCGCCCTGGAGATGGGCCTTCTTCCCAACTACGTCTCCCTCACCGCACCTCTGGACGGCGACACCGCCTCCGTGCTGCTGATGAACGCAGTGGAGGCTGCCGGCAAGGGCCGCAATTACATCGGTTTTTCCAACGATCCCGACATCGCCCGGAAGCTGACCTCCGCCTGGAATTCCTTCACCGTCTTCGATGACGAAAAGCTGACCGCCCTGGGCGTGGAGATTGTCAGCAGCGGCGCCACCACCGGCTATAATCTGAAATACGACGGCTATAACGCCCGCTTCCTCAGCGGAAATACCATTCAATACGGCCACAGCGACATCACTCACGCCGTGCAGCTGATGGGGCTTTTGAACCGGGCAAGCCTGATTGCCAAGGTTCAGCTGGAGCCCAAGGTCTCCGTATATGAGTACCTTCTGGAGTGGGGCGGCGGCACCGTGCCCGCGGCCACCCCCACGTACGAGGTGCGCAAGGTCGGAGACGACCTGTATCTGGCCTATGCGGTGGAATATGACCTTCAGCTGGAGTTCTCCGGCAAGGAGGATCGCGCCGCCTTTGACAAAATTATCGAGACCTATGCCAAAAAGTACGACAACAACCCGGAGCTCAAAGGCCTGATTGCCGGGGCCTGGTGGCAGCCGCTGTACAGCACCAAGGACGCGATGCCCTCTCCCCAGTACCAGCAGATCTTTGACGTGGTGGTGCGCAACGGCAGCTTCACCATCCATCCTTTCAGCACTGCAGAAACCCTCAGCACCGTGCAGGGCAAAATCGCCTCCTCCGCCTCCGGCCTCACCGCGTCCCCGGTGAGGATTTGGGTTAACGCGGCCTTCTACCGCTACATCACCGGCACCAGCCATCAGTAACCTTCCAAAGCGCACAGGCAGTCATCTAAACACAAGGGGGAATCGGCCGACGGCCGATTCCCCCTCAGGCTGTCGGAAAGTCCCCGGAGACTTTCCGACAGCCTGTCAATGTCTCAATTTTCAAACCGCGCAGCGGTTTGAAAATCTACTGCCCTGCACTGTCCCGGCCTGCGGGCCTCCCGGTATTTCCGTCACCGGTTTCACCGGTCCCTCCTCCGGCGCAAACGCCCGCACAGCAGCCGTTTGCAGATATCTGATTCAACACGGGGCGGGCGCTGCATCTCCGCGCTAAGGGCGGCTGCGCTCCGAAACGCATCTGCGGATGCAGCCCTCCTGCTCCCTCGCATCTTCCCCCCTTGTTTCCTCCTGTCTGCCGGTTTTTTGACTCTCTGACGGCGCGGATATATATCCGCGCCGCTCTCTTTTTCATCCTGTGCGCCATGCTGCCAGGCGCATCGCTCCCCGCACGCCTTTTCCTGTATTTGTCAAGTAAATTTTTTATATTTTCACAGAAAATTTTTGTTAATTTTTTGTGAATCCGTAATTGATTTCAGAGGTACAACGTGCTATCCTGTGTTCACAGGTGTTCCACCTAAGATACCAGAAAGAAAGGTCGCGTTGAAAATGAAGAAGAAACTCCTTGCTATGCTGCTGGCGGCATTTATGCTGCTGAGCCTGTGCGCCTGCGGAGGCAACTCCGGTGCAGATACCGGCACCACCCCTCCTCCTGCCGACACCAACACAGGCGATACCAACGAGCCTGCCGAGCCCGCCGCCACCGGCTGGACCCCCAGCGAGCCCGTCAACATGATCGTGGCCTACAAGGCCGGCTCCGGCACCGACAACACCGCCCGTGTCCTCAGCGCCTACGCCGATAAATATATCGGCCAGACCGTGGTCATCGACAACCAGGAGGGCGGCTCCGGCTCCATCGGCTGGACGGCCCTGTCCCAGGCCAAGCCCGACGGCTATACCCTGGGCTTTGTGAACCTGCCCACCCTGTGCTCCAACATCGTGGAGGGCCTGGGCGACTACACCATGGAGGACTTCGTGCCCATCTGCAACCACGTCACCGAGACCTCTGTCATCCTGGTGGCTGCCAACAGCCCCTTCAACACCTTGGAGGAGCTCGTCACCTATGCCAAGGATCATCCCGGCGAGCTGAAGGCCTCCACCAACGGCAACAAGGCCTCCAACCACATTGCCGTCCAGCTGCTCTCCACCACCGCCGGCTTTGAGTACACCGCCATCCCCTACGGCGGCACCGCCGACCAGCTGCTGGCCCTGCGCCAGGGCGAGGTGGATTTCTCCTCTGCCAAGCTGGCCGACTTCGCGGCCTTCACCTCTGAGGTAAAGGTCCTTGGTGTCTTTGACACCAAGCGTCTGGCCGAGTACCCCGATGTCCCTACTCTGGGCGAGGCGGGCTACTATGACCAGTGGTACGGCTCCGCCCGCGCCATCGTAGCCCCCAAGGACACCCCCCAGGAGATCATCGACTTCTACGCCGACGCCTTCAAGCAAACCATGGAGGACTCCGCCTATCTGGACGCCGCTGTCAAGGCCAGCGTCACTACCGAGTACATGGATCCTGCCGCTACCGCCGCCCTGCTGGACGCACAGTACGTATTCTGCACCGACACCGTATCCTCTATCTGGGCCGAGTAATTCCATAGAGCCGCGCGGGGCTTCACGCCGTGAAGCCCCGCGTCCTTTTTCCAATTGAAATGTGAGGTTTGAGAGATGAAGAAAACCGATATCGGCGTCGTCGCATTTATCTACGCGGTGTGCGCCCTGTTTCTGGTGATGACCCTGCGCCTCCCCGCCGCCGCCCAGACCTACCCCCTGTTCATCATCATCCTGCTGGCCGCCCTGACCACACTGTATGTGATACAGATGATCCGGGCGGCGAAAAAGAGCGGCGTCACCACCGGCCTGGAGGATTTTGAGGGCTTCCTTCCCGGGCAGTTCTTCCCTGTCCTGGGCATGGTGGTGCTGTATCTGGTGGTGATGTATTTCGCCGGGTTCTACATCGCCACACTGGTGTTCATGGCGTCCTGCCTGCTGTTTTTGAAGGTTCCCAAGTGGCAGATTTTGCTGTCCACCGCCGTGATCCTGGCCCTGGTCTACTGCGCGTTTACCCTGTTCCTGAAGGTCAAGCTGCCGGCGGGCCTGCTGTTTAAGTAAAGGGGGAGGTTGACTATGTTAGAAACGTTAGCCCTGATGGGCCAGGGCTTTATCAATGCCCTCATCCCCGTCAACATTCTGGCCATGGCCGCCGGCACCACCATCGGCATTGTCATCGGCTGTCTGCCGGGCCTGTCCGCCGCCATGGGCGTGGCACTGCTGCTGCCCATGACCTTCACCATGGAGGCCTCCACCGGCCTGATTATGCTGGGCGCCATCTACTGCGGCGCCATCTTCGGCGGATCCATCTCCGCCATATTAATCCACACCCCCGGCACCCCTGCCTCTGCCGCCACCGCCATTGAGGGCTACCAGATGACCCTCCAGGGCAAGGCCGGCAAAGCGCTGGGCACCGCCTGCATCTCCTCCTTTTTCGGCGGACTGCTCTCCTGCATCTCCCTGTACTTCTTCGCCCCCCTGCTGGCGCAGCTGGCCATGAAGTTTGGCTCCCCGGAGTATTTCTGGCTGTCCATCTTCGGGCTGACCATCATCGCCGGCGTCAGCTCCAAATCCATGGTCAAGGGCCTCATCTCCGGCGCCCTGGGCCTGCTGCTCTCCACCATCGGCATGGATCCCATGGAGGGCGTGAAACGGTTTATGTTCGGCCAGTCCTCCCTCTACGAGGGCATCAACACCACCTGCGCCCTCATCGGCCTGTTCTCCATGAGCCAGGCGCTGATTTTGGCGGAGCAGAAGATTAAACAGCGGGCCAAAGCCGCCAAATTCAACGACAAGATGATGCTGACCAGGCAGGAGATGAAGCAGATTGCCCCCACCGTGGGCCGCTCCTGGATTATCGGCAACTTAATCGGCATCCTGCCCGGCGCCGGCGCCTCCATCGCCTGCTTCCTGGGTTATAACACCGCCCGCCAGTTCTCCAAGGAGAAGGAGAAATTCGGCCACGGCAGCATTGAGGGCGTGGCCGGCTCCGAGGCCGCCAACAATGCCGTCACCGGCGGCTCCCTGATCCCCATGCTCACCCTGGGCATCCCCGGCGAGAGCGTCACCGCCGTGCTGATGGGCGGCCTCATCATCCAGGGCCTCACCCCCGGCCCCGACCTCTTCGTGGGCGAGACAGCAAAAATGACCTACACCTTCTTCGCCGGCTTTGTGCTCATCCAGTTCTTCATGCTGGGCATCGGGCTCCTGGGCTGCCGGGGCTTCGCCCAGATCTCCCGCCTGTCCGACGCCATCCTGATCCCCGCCGTCTCCGTCCTCTGCGTGGTGGGCTCCTACGCCATCCACAAGAACTTTGTGGACGTGGTGATTATGATGATCTTCGGCGTGCTGGGCTATCTCTGCCGCAAGTTCGACCTGAACACCGCCGCCATTGTCCTGGCGCTCATCCTGGGGCCCATCGGCGAGAAGGGGCTGCGCCGCTCCCTGGCTCTCTCCGGCGGCAACCCCGCCATTCTCTTCTCCACCCCCGTCTGCTGGGTGCTCATCGCCCTGTGCGTCTTCGGCATCCTCTCCCCCATCATGATGAACCGCATGGAGAAGAAGGCTGTGGAGCAGGCCGGCGGAGACATCCCCGGCGAGACCGGCGACGACCCCGTGCGCACCTCCGACTGACCTCTGCCTCTTTTAAAACCCGCCGTATTGTACAAATACAATACGGCGGGGGAGTTTTTTCCGCAGACCCCTTCATCTTTAGCGCGATATGGCGAATATATCACAAGCAATAAAGACCGCCGGTCTGCAAAGGTACGCTTCTGCAAACTGGCGGTCTTCATATACTTCCGCTCAGGTCTCATACTAGAATCCATTAAAAAGCTTTAAAAAGCTTTTTATAGCGCCGAAGGCGCGTTGGATTCTTATGCGACGTG